>PJEL010000006.1_pt1 | contig 211606 bp, 173 predicted proteins | sample 1853271 | NCBI WGS metagenome assembly PJEL01 (sample SAMN08108733, study PRJNA415343) | Invertebrate metagenome, whole genome shotgun sequencing project. | host: Globobulimina | place: Sweden: Gullmar Fjord | collected 2015-08 | reverse complement strand
CCCCGCCAAATAGTTGCTTTATCATCTGGTACAAGGAAACCAATGGAGTTTAGGGCAACATCGTATTTAAACAGCGGCTCCATGGTTTTTTCATCAAAGCTGCTAACATTTTCTCCTTGAAGACCAAACATCATAGGGATAGATGGACCGTAAATATCGGCATCTAATACGCCAACCTTATGACCGAGTTGAGCGGCAGCGGCAGCTAAATTCGCGGTCACTGTACTTTTACCAACGCCGCCTTTTCCTGATGCAACTGCAATAACAATCTTTGCTTTTTGCGGCAATGAGCTAGGTGGGTGAACAGGCGAATAATTGAAGTGAATCGATATATTGTCAGGTAGGACTTTCAACAACGCCTCTGAAAGCTCAGACTCCACCGCGCCCGGGTAAAATGGCGTAGTTATGAGGACATCACTGCCGCTAGCCCCTTTATCTTTGATGACAACAGACATGCGCCCAAAAAGTCCTTCTGGAAAATTAGCAGTGGAAATGTTCTTTAACGCATCAAAAACCTGCACTTTTAATGTGTTTTTGTTCGGCGTTGTTTTTGTTACTTTTTCGACACTTGCTGGGATACTAGTTTCTGACTCTGAGGATTTGGTGCTTTTTTTACCAAACCAATTAGAAAACTTCATTTTATCGACCTATCAACATATAGAATGGTGCATATTGGTTGCAAATTATGTAACATCGTACACATAAATAGTAGTGTTTTACTATCGATTCTAATAAAGGTTTCTTGAGATATGACAGCACCCCGCAAAATTCTTGTAACTAGCGCCCTTCCTTATGCAAACGGCTCTCTGCATTTAGGCCATTTGATGGAATATATTCAAACGGATATTTGGGTTCGTTTTCAAAAAGCACAAGGTAACGAATGTTACTATGTATGTGCTGATGATGCTCATGGCACACCTATAATGCTAAAAGCTCAGCAACAAGGTATCAGTCCAGAGGATATGGTTGCCGCAGTGCGTGAAGAACGTATTACAGACTTTGCAGATTTTCATATCGAGTTTGAAAACTACCACAGTACACATAGCGACGAGAACCGCGAGCTATCAGCAATGATATACAATCGTCTAAACGACGCTGGTTACATTGCTAAACGTTCTATTAGTCAACTTTTTGATCCAGAAAAAAATATGTTCTTGCCAGATCGCTTTGTCACAGGAACTTGTCCTAAGTGTGGCTCTGAAGATCAAAATGGCGATAGCTGTGATAAGTGTGGTGCAACATACAGCCCTGTAGACTTAAAAGATCCTAAGTCTGTAATCTCTGGTGCAACACCTGTGCTTAAAGACTCTGAACATTACTTCTTTGACCTGCCGAAGTTTGAGCCAATGCTAAAAGAGTGGTTACACTCAGGCAGTATTCAAACTGAAATGGCAAACAAATTAGAAGAATGGTTTGAGCAAGGTTTGCAGCAATGGGACATTAGTCGTGACGCGCCTTATTTTGGCTTCGAAATTCCAAATGCACCGGGCAAATATTTTTACGTTTGGCTAGACGCTCCTATCGGGTACATGGCCAGCTTCAAAAACTTCTGTGATAAAACAGATACTGCCGTTAACTTTGATGAGTTTTGGAACGAAGGCAGTGACACTGAGCTTTACCACTTTATTGGTAAAGATATCATCTACTTCCATAGCTTATTCTGGCCAGCAATGCTTGAAGGCGCAAAATTACGTAAGCCAACAAATGTATTTGCGCATGGCTTTGTAACCGTTAATGGCGAAAAAATGTCTAAATCTCGCGGCACATTTATCAAAGCCCGAACCTATTTAGATCATTTAAATCCAGAGTACCTGCGCTATTACTTTGCATCTAAACTTAATAGTGGCATTACTGATCTTGATTTAAACCTTGAAGACTTTAGTCAAAAAGTAAACAGCGACTTAATTGGTAAAGTAGTAAATATCGCGAGCCGCTGCGCTGGTTTCATCAAAAAGCGTTTTGATGGAAAGTTATCAGAAAATATTGATAATGTTGAGTTACTGGAAGAATTCCAAGCTGCTAAACCTCGAATTATTGAGCTGTTTGAGCAACGAGAATTTGCTAAGGCAATCCGTGAAATCATGGCGTTAGCAGACTTAGCAAACAAGTATATTGATGAAAAAGCGCCTTGGGTATCTGTAAAAGATGAAAACCTTCAGCAACAAACACATGATGTTTGTTCAATGGGAATAAACCTATTCCGTGTACTAATGGCCTACTTAAAACCTGTTCTTCCTGCTATGGCTAAAGAAGTAGAAGCGTTTCTAAACGATACTCTAAGTTTTGATAGCATTGATAAGCCATTGGTTAACCATGAAATCAACAAGTTTAAAGCGTTAATGCAACGTGTTGAAATGGATAAAGTCGAAAAGATGGTTGAAGACTCCAAAGAAAACTTAGTCGCTACTAAACCGGCAGTTTCAAAACCGAAAAAAGCCAAAGTAGAAGCGGAGACCACAAACGAAGCTCCAAAAACACCGTTAGAAGCGGACCCAATTGCTGCTGAAATTGAGTTTGATGACTTTGCTAAAGTAGACATGAGAATTGCTAAGATAGTTTCTGCTGAGCACGTTGAAGGGGCTGAAAAGCTGTTGAAATTCCAACTTGATATTGGTGGTGAAACACGCCAAATATTCTCAGGTATAAAAGCAGCATATTCACCAGAAGACCTTGTTGGTAAATTAACGGTTGTTGTTGTAAACCTTAAACCAAGAAAAATGCGCTTTGGTATGTCCGAAGGTATGATTTTAGCGGCAGGTCCGGGTGGCAAAAACTTGTGGATTTTAGAACCACATGATGGCGCACAACCTGGTATGCGAGTAATGTAACGAAGTTGCGTGAACTAATATAGTTTTCGCAAAGTTGAAAGAGCCAATCTGCGGATTGGCTTTTTTTTGTGTCAAATATTTACATTTATCTTTTTTATTCCAACAAATAGCGACATTTAAGTTGGCTAATCATTGTAAATTTATACATAATAAAGTCATAAAAATTCAATAATTACTTAAAAGCTAAATTCACGACGCCGCTAAAAATTCGGCTAATAGCTAATCAACAATAAAAATAATAATAATTATCAGCAGAAGGAATCATCTATGGACACTTCAAAATTCAGTCCGGTTCACTGGTTAAATCATTGGGCGTCTGAAACGCCAGAGAAAACATTTTTACACCAGCCAAAAGACAGACAAATTGAAACGCATAATTGGGCCCAAATAAAACAACAAGTTGAAGGCGTTGCAGCCAGCCTACACCACCTTGGATTAAGCAAAGGCGACAAAGTCGCTATATTAGCTAAAAACTGTGCCGAGTGGTTTATTACAGATTTAGCCATCATGCGTGCTGGTATGGTAAGCGTGCCAATTTATCCATCGGCAAATGCAGAAACAATTCAATACGTATTAGATCATTCAGAAGCAAAAGCTGTATTCGTTGGTAAATTAGATAAGCAAGAGCTAGCCGATAAAGGCGTTGCAGGCAACATCATTCGACTAGGGATGAGTTACGATACAATTCCCGTGCAATATGACTGGCAACAACTTCAGTCACTCGGCGCACCTATCGAAGAGCATCTGCCACAAATGGACGACTTGATGTCGATCATTTACACCTCAGGTAGCACTGGTAACCCTAAAGGCGCAATGATCAGCTACAAAGCTTACAATTGGGCGAATGATAAAATTGTTAATGTACTTGGCTTTAACCAAAGTTCTCGTTTCTTATCTTACCTACCACTGGCTCATATAACTGAACGCTGTTTAGTCGAAGGTGCTGCATTCCACTGCAACATGACTATCTACTTTACCGAGTCACTGGAGCATTTTGTTGCAGATTTAAACTATGCTAAACCAACAATCTTCTTCTCAGTACCTCGCTTATGGAGCTTATTCCAGAAGAACATTATCGACAAAATTGGACACTCTAAACTAGAATTTTTGTTAAAGGTTCCAGTTGTTTCAGGATTAATTAAGAAAAAGATCCAAAAAGGCCTAGGTTTAGAACATGCTCAAATAGCAGCTTCTGGTTCTGCTCCAATATCTCCGGCTCTTATTGAGTGGTATCAAAAAATTGATATTAATATTTGTGAAGCCTGGGGCATGACTGAAAACTGTATTTATGCCATTGGTAATTTCCCATTCCGCGAAGACATGATTGGTACTATTGGCAATGTGTTAGAAGGCTGCGAAATTAAAATTGCCGACAATGACGAGCTACTGTTTAAGAGCGGCGGCTTATTTAATGGTTACTATAAAAACGAAGAAGCTACTAAAGAAGCGTTTGATGAAGATGGGTTCTTTAAAACTGGCGATTTAGCCAAGATAGAAGAAAACGGTGCGGTAAGACTTGTTGGTCGTGTTAAAGACAACTTCAAAACAGCAAAAGGTAAGTTTGTTCAACCTGTGCCAATTGAAAAGCGTTTAGCTCAAGACCCTCACATTGAATTGTTATGTGTTGTTGGTGCTGGCATGGCTGCACCTGTGACATTAGTGCAGCTATCTGAAGGCGCAATGGCAATGCCTCGAGCTCAAGTAGAAAAGTCTCTTAAAGAAACGCTAACCGCCGTGAATGGTCATTTAGAGTCTCATGAAAAAGTAGGTGCCATAGTGGTTGTTGAAGAACAGTGGACTCCTGAAAATGACATTCTAACGCCAACGTTAAAAATTAAGCGTCATGTTTTACACGAAAAATATGCATCTCGTGTAGAAGAGCTTAAAGGCCAGGTTATTCTTTGGGAATCAGAGCTATAATTTAAACTCTATTAAATGCTAAAAGCCGGGTGTTTTAAATCAAACAACCCGGCTTTTTTATTTGAGCCTCGCAAGCCAACACATCAATTCTTTAGTTTTACGATACTGCTTATAAAAACGCGCAAGTTTACCTTAAAGTGATCAACAAGTTAGTTGCTAAGAATTTTTAATCAACTGCCTTTGAAGCTTCTGAACTTGATCTCTTAACTCTGCTGCTTTCTCAAATTCTAAGTTTTTGGCTGCTTCCATCATTTGTGCCTCAACGGCTTTAATGTCTTTGCCAATTTCTATAGGCGACTTAGTTTGATAATCAGCTAGACCTTCTGCTACTAAAATACGCTGTGCAGCATTGGCTGTCTTTTTAGACTCACCAACGTCCATGATATCGCCAATACGCTTAACAATGCCTTTAGGTGTAATTCCGTGCTTCTCATTGTGAGCTTCTTGTATTGCTCTACGGCGTTCAGTCTCAACGATGGCTTTTCGCATCGACTTAGTAATACGGTCTCCATAAAGTATCGCTTGACCTCGCACGTTTCTCGCAGCTCGGCCAATGGTCTGTATCAAAGAGCGATCACTTCGTAAGAAACCTTCTTTATCAGCATCTAAAATAGCCACCAACGAAACTTCAGGCATATCTAGGCCTTCTCGAAGTAAGTTGATCCCTACCAACACATCAAACTTACCAGCTCTTAAGTCTCTGATAATTTCAATTCTTTCAACAGTATCAATATCACTGTGTAAATAACGAACCTTGATATCATGATCAGATAAGTAATCGGTTAAATCCTCAGCCATGCGTTTTGTTAGCGTTGTAACTAATACGCGCTCATTTACCGCCACACGTTTATGAATCTCAGACATCAAATCATCAACTTGCGTTGCAATTGGCCTAACTTCAATTAGTGGGTCAAGTAAACCCGTTGGACGAATAACCTGTTGTGCCACTTCGCCATCGCTTCTTTCAATTTCATGGTTGCCAGGTGTCGCTGATATATAAATAGTCTGTGGCGCTAAACGCTCAAACTCTTCAAACTTAAGCGGCCTATTATCCATCGCAGATGGCAATCTGAAGCCGTACTCAACAAGGTTTGACTTACGAGAGCGATCGCCTTTATACATAGCGCCAATTTGAGATACCGTTACATGTGATTCATCAATGATAAGCAAGCCGTCAGCCGGGAAATAATCTATCAAAGTTGGTGGTGGAGCACCAGGATCGCGATTCGACAAATACCTTGAGTAGTTTTCAATACCCGAGCAGTATCCAAGCTCTTGCATCATCTCAATATCAAATAAAGTTCTTTGGCTAATTCGTTGTTCTTCGATTAGTTTATTGTTGTCTTTAAGCTGTTTTTTGCGCTCTCTCAACTCATCTTTAATATGATCAATAGCCTTAAGAATTTTCTCTCGTGGTGTTACATAGTGTGTTTTTGGAAATATTGTCGCTCGTGTGATTTGACGTTCTAACGCACCTGTAAGTGGATCAAATTGGGTGATGCGCTCAATTTCTTCGTCAAATAGCTCAACTCTAACGGCAAACTTATCGGAGTCAGCCGGGTAAATGTCAATAACATCGCCTCTGACACGATAACAACCACGCTGAAAATCAACGTCATTACGAGTATATTGTAGCTCTGCTAGTCGTCTTAGAATTTGACGTTGGTCAACCATATCCCCTTCACGAAGATGCAAAAGCATTTTCATATAAGACTCAGGATCACCAAGACCATAAATTGCCGATACCGATGCAATAATGATTACGTCACGGCGCTCCATTAATGCTTTTGTAGCAGATAAACGCATTTGCTCAATATGCTCGTTTATAGATGCATCTTTTTCTATAAACGTATCTGTGGAAGCAACGTAAGCTTCTGGCTGATAATAATCGTAATAAGAAACAAAATACTCAACGGCATTGTCAGGGAAAAAGTCCTTCATTTCGCCATAAAGCTGCGCAGCCAACGTTTTGTTGTGTGCCATTATTAATGTAGGACGCGATACGTTACGAATAACATTGGCCATGGTAAAAGTTTTACCGGTACCAGTAGCGCCTAACAAGGTTTGATAGGCAAGACCGTCTTCAAGCCCTTCTGTTAGCTGCTTTATTGCCGTTGGCTGATCGCCACTTGGCTCATATTCACTAACTAACTTAAATGGCTTTTCTAGCTTTTCCATTACGACTGCTCCGCTATCACTTTGTTACTTTCAATTGAAGTCTCTAGGGTACGAACAAACCACCGATAAGCGATCAAAGCGGTAAACAGATTACCAATCACTCCACCTACAAATAATCCTATTAAGCCGTAAAAATGAGAACCTAAATAAGCAAACGGTACAAAAAAGACAAATAAGCGAATAACAGAGAGCACTAAAGCAAACATGGGTTTATGTAACGCATTAAAAGAAGAATTGGTTAAGATAATAATGCCTTGTAAGCCATAGCCTAGAGGCATAGTCCAAATAAACAGTTTAATAACAAACATCACCTCTGGATCATCTTTACCAAAGGCAAAAGCAATGACGCCAGCCAATAGACAAAGCGCCAAATAAATAACGAGCTGGCATATCATCACAAATTTAGTGGTTTGTTTGTAAGCCTCAAACACTCTATCCCATTGATTAGCGCCAAAGTTTTGTGAAATAAAAGGCGGTAACGTCATGGACAACGCTAAAACAACAAGACTCGCAATGCTTTCTATTCTAGAGCCAACTCCAAAACCGGCTACAGCTGCAGTGCCATAAGTAGCTACGATAGCTGTTAAAACGGCCATCGCGATCGGTGTTAACATGTTTGCACCCGCGGCAGGTAAGCCAATCTTTAAAATCTTTCTACCTATAGTGATGAGTTCACTGAATTTAACTAGTTGTGTGGCTATCAGCTTCTTTCTAACAGTTAGGATATAAATAATAATTAATAAGCCAATACCCCAAGAGACAACACTTGCTATCGCTGCACCCTGGATCCCTAACGCCGGCACCGGACCAAAACCAAAAATTAGAATGGGATCGAGGATGGCATTGATGAGTCCAGTACCACCCATTAACATGCTGGGCGTTTTAGTATCACCATTCGCTCTTAATATAGAGTTACCAATCATTGGTAACATAAGAAACACGGAACCAATATACCAAACATCCATATATTCATGAATTAACGGCATTAAGTCTTGAGTAGCACCTAATGCAGAAAAAATGATATCGGTCAGGTTGTACATTACAACTGCTAACATAATCACTAACATAAAAGATAATATTAGCGCACCCTGTCCGTCTGCTTTTGACTCTTCTTTATTACCACTGCCGTTTGCCTTCGCGACAATTGCCGATGTACCTATCCCTAAACCAATAGCCAAACTTATAATCGTAAAGGTTACCGGAAAAGTAAAACTGATAGCCGCTAATGGTTCCGTTCCTAATAAACCAATAAAAAAGGTGTCTACAAGATTGAATGACATTAATAAAATCATTCCGTACATAACTTGTTTGGTCATTTTTTTTAAAGTTGGAGCGATTGGACCCGTAAGTAAATTTTGAGAAGAAGACATAAATCCCACACAGTTATAAACAAGGACTGTATTCTAGAGAATGTTTGGTCAAGGTTCACGTAATAATGAGTCTTAATTGATCTTTATTTAAACTCGTAGATTTTTAGTATCAGATTTCGGTATATATCAAGAAATATTTTTCTTTTTGTAATAAATATACTGCTATTGTACACAGCTATAATCCGTTTCCTGAGTGCAGCGATTAAAAATCAAACCAAGCAGTCAAAAAAAACACAAAAACACACCTAACCGACTGTTTTAAATAAATATTATAAAAAATAACAAAAAACAACAAAGAACCTATTGACACCCGAATCTACTGGCCTACGAGATTATATTACAATATAACTCACAGAGTTATCCACAGAAACAGTGGATAACAAGCTACAGACCTTGTATTTATTAAGATCAGGATCCTCGCCACTTGCTTAGTTCAATTTTTGTACCAATTAAGCTTGCTTTTTATGCTTTTCCCGCTGAAGAAATTTATAACTGCTCAATCCGTGTGCAAACAGACATAAATCTTGAATTTCACTACAAAATAAGGTTGACAGTAAAGGGTCCTGTAATTAACATTGCGCCCCGTTGTTGAGCAGTATTTGCTAAATGACGTTGTAGTTCCCCCTTAGCTCAGTTGGTTAGAGCGACGGACTGTTAATCCGCAGGTCCCCCGTTCGAGTCGGGGAGGGGGAGCCACTTTAGTATTACGCCTAGTAATACATTTTATGAAATTCCCCCTTAGCTCAGTTGGTTAGAGCGACGGACTGTTAATCCGCAGGTCCCCCGTTCGAGTCGGGGAGGGGGAGCCATTTCATAAGTCAATTTTATTGTTCCCCCTTAGCTCAGTTGGTTAGAGCGACGGACTGTTAATCCGCAGGTCCCCCGTTCGAGTCGGGGAGGGGGAGCCAATAAAATATAATTCCTACTAAAAACGCCCTCTTCTTTTACTTCTAATTTGTTTATTTAACAGAACTTTTCTGATTTAATACGTCTAAATATTGATCTTTGAATTTCATTATTAATTCCAATGCTATTCTTATATCTATAACAAAACATTTTTCAGCAAAGGAGAACGCATGAATAAGCTGAGAAGCCTGCTTTTCATTCAGTTTATGAGCGGCTTATTTATAGGACTAATTTTAGTCTTGCTTGGTACTTTCATGACATCAGCTCTAATAGAGCAGCAACAGATTGAAAATACAAAACTTATTCAAGTTCTTGCAGATAGCAATGTAACCGGCGATCCAAAAGTTTTATCAAAACAAATTAAAGACGCTGTAGAGCTCGACCTTCTTCAAATAACTAACCAAGAAGGCAACCAACTTTATAATTTTGAACAAAACAAAAGTAAGCAACCAGTGCTTGTATCATTGCTCCGCCAAGCTGACCTTTATACCAAACCTCGAACGGTAGCGACCAACAGCGGCAACTTAATTATTAAATTTCACTCAAACTATTCAGCGGTGTTAAGCCCTTTGTTTGACGTATTTTTGGGCCTTTTGTTTTTACCCATTATTATTATTTTAGTTAGCTTCGGTTTATTTAAGTCATTTATAAAAAACACATTTAGTAAGACATCGGATGAACTTGCCGATTTAGTCACAAAAATAACAAACAACAAAACACTAGATGGCAAAAGCGACTTTAATAAACTTCCGTTGCAATTTGGTTCAACAATTTCAGCGTTAAAACGCTTAGGTAAGTTTGTAAACAATACATTAAGCGAATTTGAAAAGTCCGCATCTGAACTGAAGATTGAAGCATTTAAAGACAGCTTAACTGACCTTCCGAATCGAACTCGATTTGTAGAGTACTTTGAATCAGAAATAATAAACTCTGACAAAAACACACCATTTGGTGTTTTAGCACTGCTGCGTGCAACAGAGCTGCAACATATTAACCAGTCTAAAGGTTACCAAGAAGGTGATAAATATATAAAAGGCCTTTCCGAGATTTTAGAGAAAGTAGTGCACACCTATAACGGCGCTAGTATTTATCGCTTGAACGGATCTGATTTCGGAATAATTGTACCTAATATTACAATTAAAGAAGCTGACGTAATGGCACAAAATATTCACTCTAGATTAAATGAGTATATGCGTGCATCCGAACTGTCAGCTATTGGCAGCATGGGTATAGTCAGTTATGGAAAAGACAAGCCTTTAGGTGAGCTGTTAGCTGCGGCCGATACAGCAATTAGTTTAGCTCAAACAAAACATGTTAATGCATGGCATATTCAAAAAGAGTCAAACTTACAGCAAAACTCAACCTCTGCTTTTGGCAATCAAAATTGGCGAAACATTATTGATGATGTGATCAAGCAATCTAGCGTAACGCTTCTGTTCCAACCAATAAATGCCGCTAATCGAAGTAGTAAAGCTTATACGGAAGTCTATTCACGATTTAAATTAGAAGATGGCCAAGTCCTACCAACGGCCTCATTTTTAGCAATGGCGGAAAAGCTTAACCGTGTTGTTGATATTGATCGCATGATCATAGAGAAAGTGTTTGACGTAATTAAAACAAAGAACATGGCTGACAAGTTTTTTGGGATCAATATATCACCAGCATCTGCTCACGACGATCAGTTTATGATCTGGCTAGAACGTAGATTATTAAAAGAAGCAAACCTAGCTACTAAGCTTATATTTGAAATTTCAGAATACGGTCTTCAACAAAACGTAAACTCGTCACGTCGTTTCATTGATATGCTTCATAGAGCCGGCTCACGTGTCACTGTAGAAAAATTTGGTGTTGGTATAACGTCATTTAAATTTTTCCAAGAATTAAAGCCAGACTTTATAAAGCTAGACGGAAGCTATACTCGAGATATCGCTGATCAGAAAAACAATCAATACTTTATTCGTATGATCGTCGATTTATCGCATCGAATTGGTGTAAATGTTTTAGCTGAATGTGTCGAGACACAGGAAGAAAAGCATGTTTTAGAGAAGTTATTTGTTGATGGTTGCCAAGGTTATTATATTGGCAAGCCAGCATCTCTTTAAACGTTCACTCTAATTCATTTCATTAAAGCGTCATTTTTGACGCTTTTTTTTATTAAATCGAAATATCCTTACAGTTCGTATGTTGTTAAAAGGAACATAAAAAAGGATAATGTGAAGATTGTTAATCTATAGCTGATACTTATGACCGAATACTTCTTGTTACTCATCAGTACTGTGCTCGTCAATAACTTTGTACTAGTGAAGTTTCTTGGGCTTTGTCCGTTTATGGGCGTTTCAAGTAAAATTGAAACGGCACTTGGAATGGCAATGGCCACGACCTTCGTTTTAACGTTGGCATCTATGAGTAGCTATTTAATTAACACTTATATCCTTCAGCCTCTTGAATTAGAGTTTCTAAGAACCATCGCCTTTATTTTAGTTATTGCTGTTGTTGTTCAATTTACCGAAATGGTTGTCCATAAAACCAGTCCAAAGCTGTATCGCTTGTTAGGTATCTTTTTACCATTGATCACAACAAACTGCGCTGTACTTGGTGTAGCCCTATTAAATGTGAACGCTGAGCATAACTTTGCAGAATCCATCGTATATGGTTTTGGTGCTGCCGTTGGTTTCTCATTAGTATTAATACTTTTTGCTGCGATGCGCGAACGTTTAGCAGCCGCAGATGTGCCCTCACCTTTTAAAGGTTCAGCTATTGCCATGGTCACAGCAGGTTTAATGTCATTAGCATTTTTAGGATTTGCAGGGTTGGTATCGTTTTAATGGATATTTTATTTTACGCTCTCATCGCATTTGCTGTACTGGCCATAATATTTGGTGCCCTTCTTGGTTACGCGTCTGAGCGCTTTAAAGTTGAAGCTGACCCTCTTGTGGATCAGCTTAATGATTTATTGCCGCAAACCCAATGTGGCCAGTGCGGTTACCCTGGTTGCAAACCTTATGCTGAAGCTATCGCAAATGGCGACGAAATCAATAAATGTCCTCCAGGCGGTGAAGCTACAATTAAAAACATCGCAGACCTAATGGGAGTTGATGCAAAGCCGTTAGATGAAGCTCATGGCGAAGAAGATGTTAAAAAAGTAGCTTATATTCGCGAAGATGAGTGTATTGGCTGTACTAAGTGTATTCAAGCTTGCCCTGTTGATGCCATTGTCGGCGCATCAAAAGTAATGCATACCGTAATTGTTGATGAATGTACTGGTTGTGATTTATGCGTAGAGCCTTGCCCGGTTGACTGCATTGATATGGTCCCAGTTAAAGCACCAACAACGCACTGGAAGTGGAATCAGCCACTAATCCCAGTTGAAAACGTTCAATAATTAGAATTGATAAATTAAAGTTGAGAAAGGTTTCATTTTGCAATCCGAATTAAGTCTATTAGAACAAATTAAACTCGAAAAAATCTGGGACTTTCCAGGTGGCATTCACCCGAGTGAGAAAAAGGATTTATCTAACCAGGCTCCTATTGCAAACTTGCCCGTTAGCAAGCGATATTACGTGCCCGTAAAACAACATATTGGTTCCGTTGATGACATCATCGTATCAATCGGCGATAGTGTATTAGAAAATCAACCGCTAACATCAAGCAACCTAACAATGACGGTTCCCGTTCACTCTCCTATTTCTGGAAAAGTGGTAGCAATTGCTCCTCATGTTTCAGCGCACCCATCTGCACAACCAGAACTAACCATTATTATTGACGCAGACAGCGAACAAGTTTCTGCTCCATTAACCCCAATGACGAATTGGCAGGACAAAGACAAAGTTGAGTTAACAGAGCAACTTAAAGTGATGGGCTTAAGTGGTATGGGCGGAGCTGGTTTCCCAACCCATATAAAAATGTTTCCATCAAAACCAATCGATCTGTTGATTTTAAATGGGGTGGAATGTGAACCTTACATAACATCAGACGATACTTTAATGCGTTATTTCTCAAAGGAAATAGTCCAAGGCGCAGAAATACTTCAACATATTGTATCGGCCAAAGTATGTATTATTGGTATTGAAGACAACAAACCTGACGCCATCAAAGCGCTCAAAGCGGCCACTAAAGATATTGCAAACATTGACGTTAGAGTCGTGCCCACTAAGTACCCTTCTGGCGGCGAAAAACAGCTCATTCAATTGTTAACTGGATTGCAGGTTCCAAGTGGTGGCATTCCAGCGGACCTCGGTATTGTAATGCAAAACGTTGGTACAGCTTATGCCGTTAAAGAAGCAATCATAGACGGAAAACCATTAACCAAACGTGTTGTTACTATTACTGGTGAAACCTTAAAAAGCCCTCAAAACGTGTGGGCAAAACTAGGTACACCAACCCAAGACTTACTTGACTTTGCTGGCCATACTCCAGAAAAGCAACAACGTATAATTATGGGTGGCCCAATGATGGGCTTCTCAATATTAGATGCGTCTACACCTGTTGTGAAAACAACCAACTGCATTCTTGCGCCATCAGCAAAAAAACTTCCCCCACAAGGCGATGAACAAGCCTGTATTCGTTGTGGACTTTGTGCTGATGCCTGTCCTGCTGAATTACTTCCGCAGCAGTTGCAATGGTTTGCTAAAGCCAAAGATCACGACAAATTATCTGAATACAACTTATTTGACTGCATTGAGTGTGGCGCCTGCGCGTATGTTTGCCCTAGTCAAATCCCACTTGTTCAGTATTACCGAACAAGCAAAGCGGAAATCCGCGAAATTGAGCAGGAAAAAATTAAATCCGAAAAAGCTCGGGTGAGATTTGAACAACGTCAAGAAAGACTTGAGCGCGAAAAACAAGAGCGACTTGCAAAACATAAAGCCTCCGCTGAAAAACGAGCAAAAGCACTTGAGAAAGACACCAGTGCAAAAGACAAGATAGCTGCAGCGTTAGCACGAGCTAAAGCGAAAAAACAAGCAAGTACTGATGAATCAAATGACTCAGTTAGCAAGTCAAATACGACAACAAGCTCTGATTCAACGCCAGCAACAAAACCAGCGAATGCCGCTAAAGATAAAGTGGCTGAAGCAATAGCGAGAGCAAAAGCTAAAAAAGCAGCCAAAGAGCAACAAGAGAGCGCGGAAATACAGGCAGACAAAAAGGCACAACCAGTTGAAGCCGAAACAGCCTCGGCTGAATCTGTCTCCACTGCTGAGCAAGAACGAAAAGCCAAAGTAGCCGCGGCGATTGCCAGAGCAAAACAAAAACGTGAAGAAGCAAAAGCGGCATCACAAGAAAAGACGACTGAGCCTGAAGCTAAAAGTAGTCAGCCTGAAGCTAAAATTAGTGAGCCTCAAGCCAAGATAGAACCGCAGATTGGTTCTGAGCCTGAAGAAGAAACTCCGCTTACTGCAGAGCAAATTCGTAAACAAAAAGTAGCCGCAGCCATTGCTAAAGCTAAAGCCAAAAAAGCGAAGAGTGAATAATCCATGAGCCTATTTTCTAGTATCTTTAAAAGCTCCCCTCATGGAGCAATGGGCATGACAACCAATCAGGTTATGCGCATGGTCTGTTATGCCACTATTCCTGGATTTATTACTCAGTTGTATTTTTACGGCTGGGGAACATTGGTTCAATTAGTACTTTGTATTGGTGTTGCAGTGTTAAGTGAGGCTATCGTTCTTAGCCTCAGAGAAAAGAGGATCAGACGCACCTTATCAGATGGGTCAGCGGTATTAACAGGTTTATTATTGGCACTAAGTATTCCGCCTCTGGCACCTTGGTGGGTTAGCGTTATTGGTGTTGCCTTCGCTATTATTATAGTAAAGCAGTTATATGGCGGATTAGGTTTTAACTTGTTTAATCCTGCAATGGCCGGTTATGTTGTACTGTTAATTTCATTCCCAGTAGCCATGACTAGCTGGCAACCTATTCAGCCGATGCTTATGCATACATTGTCTCTTGCAGACACAGCTTACGTAATCTTTACTGGTTATAGCATTGAAGGTTACAACTTACAGCAGCTCAGTATGCTAGTTGACGGCACAACGATGGCAACGCCATTAGATCAATTCAAAACCGCACTAGCGCAACAACAAACCGTATCTGAAATACTTTCACTACCTATTTATGGTGAATATGGAGGAATTGGTTCGCAATGGGTGAACGCTGCTTACTTACTTGGCGGGCTATTTCTTTTACAAAGAGGCATAATCCGTTGGCACATTCCCTTAGGCATGATTGCCAGTCTGTTTGTTTTAACTGTTATTGCATCAGCCACCGGAGCTGATACCACCTACCCTCCAGTACAACAACTGTTTACTGGCGCTGTCATGTTTGGTGCATTTTTTATAGCCACAGATCCTGTTTCAGCCTCTACAACGCCAAAAGGACGTATCATATTTGGTGCACTAATTGGTGCTCTTATATTTATGATAAGACAATGGGGTGGATACCCAGACGGTATAGCATTTGCCGTGCTACTCGCTAATATGTGTGTGCCCCTTATAGACCACTACACACAGCCTAAAGTCTATGGTCATAAAAGGTAGCCATCATGTCTGAATCTAATATTGCACTCATTAAAAGTAAAAAGAATGCGCTCTTGCTCACTGCGTTTGCCGCTGTATGTACGTTTTTAGTGGCATTAACACATCTAATAACGGCCCCTGTAATTGAAGAGCAAAAGCAGCAAGATATCTTACGAAAGCTCACACAGGTTTTGAACAAGGATAAGTTTGACAATAACCCTCTTAATAACTGTGTAATGATTACTAACTCGGATATTTCAGGAGTTAATAAGCCAACCAAAATTTATCGTGCAACATTGAACGATGAACCTTACGCCATGATTTTTCAAACGCAAACAAAACAAGGTTACAACGGCCGTATTGAACTTATGGTTGCCATTGATAAAAGTGGATCGGTACAAGGCGTTCGCACTATTGCTCATCAGGAAACACCAGGACTTGGCGATAAAATTGAACTAGAGAAGTCTGATTGGGTACTGGAATTTAACAATAAAATCGTTCGCTCTTTAAAAGACTCTAAGTGGTTTGTGAAAAAAGACGGGGGTCAGTTTGATCAGTTTACAGGCGCAACAATTACACCAAGAGCGATAGTTAACCAACTTAGACCAAGTGTTTACAATGCAACACAAGCTTTTGAAGAAGTCTTTGCGTTAGAAAACCAATGCAACATTACTGAGGCGGAAAGTTAAAATGACAGCAGAGTGGAAAGATATCGTCCGCAATGGCCTTTGGACAAATAACCCAGCCTTAGTTCAGCTCTTAGGATTATGTCCTTTACTGGCTGTTACCAATACATTCATTAATGCACTGGGGCTTGGCATAGCAACTTTACTCGTCTTGGTTGTTTCTAATTTAACTATTTCCCTTGTTAAGCAATGGGTAACCAAAGAAATACGCATCCCTGTTTTCATTATGATCATTGCGTCTTTTGTTACCATCATTCAATTATTGATGAATGCTTACACCTTTGGTTTGTATGTATCGCTAGGCATCTTCATCCCACTCATTGTAACTAACTGTGCCATTATTGGCCGAGCGGAAGCCTTTGCTTCTAAAAATGGTCCTGTTGAATCATCTCTAGATGGCTTAATGATGGGGCTAGGTTTTACTGCAATTTTACTGCTTCTTGGTGGTGCCCGTGAAGTGTTGGGTCAAGGTACACTATTTGATGGAGCTCACCTGCTATTTGGTGAGTGGGCGAGAGGCATGACGGTTCAAATCTTTGAGTTTGAACAACAGTTTTTACTCGCTATTTTGCCGCCTGGTGCATTTATCGGTATGGGTCTTATTATTGCGCTAAAAAATATAATTGATGCTAAGCAAGCCCAGAAAAAAGTCAAAGACGTGAAATCCGTTGAACGAGCGCGTGTAACTACCGTTAATTAAAGCAAGTAATTTAAAATTATGAATAAAGAAAAACGCTTAGAAATACTAACTAGACTCAGAGATGACAACCCTCATCCAACTACTGAACTAGAGTTCACCACACCGTTTGAGCTTTTAATTGCAGTTTTATTAAGTGCACAAGCCACTGACGTAAGTGTGAACAAGGCTACGCGTAAACTTTACCCTGTCGCAAACACGCCACAAGCGATTCTTGATCTCGGTGTTGATGGGTTAAAAGACTACATAAAAACAATTGGCTTATTTAATTCAAAAGCAGAAAACACCATAAAAACATGTCGCATGTTGGTTGAATTGCATAACTCAGTTGTACCTGAAGATAGAGCTGCGCTAGAGGCCCTTCCTGGCGTTGGACGTAAAACCGCTAATGTCGTATTGAATACTGCGTTTGGCTGGCCTACCATTGCCGTAGACACGCACATCTATCGAGTTTCAAACCGAACTAAGTTAGCAATGGGTAAAACCGTTGATGACGTCGAACAAAAGCTCTTAAAAGTCGTCCCAAAAGAATTTAAAGTAGACGTACACCACTGGCTTATCCTTCACGGCCGCTATATCTGCGTAGCCCGTAAACCTAAATGTGGCGCGTGTTTGATTGAAGACTTGTGTGAGTTTAAAGATAAGACCGAATAGCCTTCGTTAAGTTAACGAAAAAAACGGTCAATTAGGAGGTTCGGATTAAAGTTTCTTATGTTGAACGTAAAGAAAGGTTTTTAATCAGCCTATGATCGAATCAGTTTAAGCATTACAAGGTTGGTAGAAATTTACCACAGTGAGGTATTCACTGACTTGCTTGTTAGACTCAGGAGTGTTGTGATAGCGCTTCAAAACCCTTCGTTTCCAGTCTTGCTCAATCACCGTAAGCGATTCTCCTAATATTTCTTCTACCACCTCATTTGTCATCTCGCGTCCTGAGTACATGATAGTAGTAGCTGCCGTTATACCATACTTTTCAACCACATACCTAAACCATGAAGCTCTCATAGGGTATGCCTGAATAAGCGTAATTGACCCGATATAAACCATTATTAGAATACTCATTAATGCTTGAACTTTCCTTCTTGCAAAAAGTGGATGGTTTGCTCAACAACGTCTAAGTTATAACGCATCCTTGAGTGACTCACGTCAATGGTAATGAAATCACTCATGGTATCTAGCTTGGTAGACTCCACCGATACTAATCCATCATTTGGCCCAGTGAATTTAGCACTAGTTAAACTGAATGACTAAGCCGCCAAGGGAGTGCCCAACAAAATGCACCTTGGGGGCGTTTAGGATACAAGCGTCAATTTGAGTGCCTGTTTCTGCTAATACCTCAGCAACACTTACACCAATACTACTGAAAAACATAGCGCTACTTTCACTATTGATGACTGATATATTTTAAGAAACATTAAGTAAACCTAGTAGCTAATGAATAAATTTTATAGTGAACATGTTTAAGTATAAATATCAAAATTAAGTAATGCTTTTGGCTTTAAACATCTTTTGCCAAGCTTTTGGTCCAATGCCATATTTTTGCGAGAAGTGTTTCCTAAAAACTTGCTCTGAACTAAACCCTGACTTTTCCGACACTTCTGTAATAGTCAGATTGGTAGATTCCAATAATTCTAAACTGAAATTAAGCCGAGCATTAATTAACCAAGCATTAAAACTTGTACCATAAGCAGATTTAAAGTTTCGGCTAAAACTCCGAACGCTCATCATGCAATATTCAGCGGCAGCGGTTAATGTGAAATGACCTGTAATATTTTCTAATACAAGATCCGTGAGTTTTGTAATTCTTTCATCACCTGCCCCATTTATCGTGGGGCTTTCAATGTATTGTGTTTGACCTCCATCTCTCTCAGGAGAGGAAACCATGATTCGGGCGATCTTGTTAGCCACTTTGACACCATAATAAGTCTTTACGATATGAAGACAGCAGTCGATAGCAGCTGCACTGCCAGCGGAAGTAATGATGTTACTTTCGACGATATACAAGAGATTAATGTCACAAGTTACCAATGGGAACCTGCTTGTAAAGTCATCACCATATTTCCAATGTGTTGTAGCTCGCAACCCGTTTAGCAGGTTACTATAAGCTAACGCATAAGCACCGACACACAAACCCACAACCAACTTATTTTCACAATGAGCCTCATTTAATAACTCTTGCAAATCATTGCTTGGTACTTTATCTGGTATCCAACTTGGTATAACTACAACATCAGCCTGCTTAATTACTGAAATATCGTTTTGAATTTCTATACTTAAACCATTTGCTGAATGAATGTAGCTATTTGTTTCTGAACATACACGCACATTAAAGAGTTTTTGGTCATCGGAAACTGCGTCTCTAAAAATAGCGACCGGCACCGATAAGTGGAACAAGCTAATCCCTTCAAATGCGACAACTGCAACTTCAATCATTCAAACTTGGCCTAATAGTATTGTTAATTGCCATTATAGCCATTACCAAAAACAATATACACGATTACACTATTGTTATTATTTGACCAAGATAGAGTATGAAACATGAGAGTAATCTTAAACTTTCCACTTGTAGATGAGATTTTAGAAGAATATCGTGACGTTATTAAAAGAGATTTTGACGGTTATAGAAACCACATAACAAGAATGCTCAACTTCTGTCACTTTTTGTTACCTGAAATTTCTGAAGAGGACAGTAAAAAGATCCAGATAGCGGCTGTGTTTCATGATATTGCATTATGGACTCATAACAGAGTTGACTACTTGGTCCCATCTTATCAAGATTGCAATCATTGGTTAGAAGAACAGGGACTAGATGCTTGGCAAAAAGAAATTCAAATTATTATCGACATGCACCATTTAATCTCGAAATATAATGGTCCCTATGCAGAACTGGCAGAGGCATTTAGAAAAGCTGATCTGACTGATTTCTCACTAGGGTTTGTTAAAAACGGAGTGAGTCGAACTTTTATAAAAGAAGTAAAAAAAGCAATTCCAAACGCTGGGTTTCATCGAGCTTTAATGCGGTTTACATTTATTCAACTTGGCCGTAATCCGCTAAATCCACTTCCAATGATGCGTGTCAAAAACATATACAAAAATTAACGGTCGTTTTTAATTTAGTCCCCAATTATTTAAAATCGATTGAAACTGGCCATTCTCTTTAATTACTATAAGAGCTTGTTCTAAGGCCTTAGCTTTAGAAGCGCTAAGCGATAAGTTTCCGGCTAAGTGTAAATCATTAGGAAAGTCAGTTAACTCAATCACCCTTTCAACGTCATTCACATCAAGGTTTAGATCACTCAACTCTGTATTTAAAGAAAGGGTATTAGTTAACACAAACTCAATTCTGTTAGTAAATAACATATGCCATAAGCGCTGATAATTGACACTTAGTGACATATTACCATCTTCCTTAAAGCCTGCATTACGAAGATATGATTCACTGTAGTAACTACGAATAGTGCCAACAACATGGTTTTTAGCTTGCTCTAAATTAGCTACGTTTTGATTACTGCCCTTCAAAGAGACTAAAAAAGCATCGTTATGATACATTTTACCTAGCCACAAAAACTCATTTTCTCTGCTTGGGCTCTTAAGTAACGAGAACATTAGAACATTTGGATTGGTTTTAAGTAAATGATGTGCGCGAGCAAAAGGATATAGCTCAATAGAATAGTCAATGTCGGCTTCTTGGGCTAAGGCCTTGATTATGTCAACTAAGGCACCTTTAACCTCGCCCGATTTATCTTTAAAGTGGTATGGAGGAAGGTCCTCAGCGACAAACTGCAACGGTTCGGCTTGGGACATAAAAGAAAGAACCGAAATTAATACGAAAATAAATTTCAATTTAATACCTCTACAGCTAAAAATTCATGCGCTGTTTTAAATTGGAGTGTTCCAAATATGACGGAATCAGTTTTGGTGTCAATCAGTTTTAGTTTAAAACTATTCTCCCTGCACATTTTCAACATTCTGAATTCTGGATAGACGGAGGATAAAGACTTATACTTCCTTTCTAATAATTAGAATTATTTCTTCTATATTTAGCAGTTTACATGTCCGTCACAGAATATAGAATGTTCGACAGTTAATTTAGGAACAACACAAAATGATTAAAAACTCCGATACAAGCTTTGGCATCGTAAACATTGCCATTCACTGGATTACCGCACTATTGGTATTTGGGTTATTTGGTGTTGGTTTATGGATGGTTGACCTAAGCTATTATAGTGAGTGGTATCGCACAGCACCTGATTTACATAAGTCTTTTGGCCTCACCCTTCTAGCCCTTACTCTTTTTAGAATTATTTGGAAGTTAATTAATCCGTCACCTAAAGCTTTATCTAGCAATAAACTAGAAACCATAGCGGGGAAATTCGCTCACTTTGCAATATACGCTTTACTGTTAACTATAATGGTTAGCGGATATTTAATCTCTACAGCAGACGGCCGCGGGATTGAATGGTTTTGGTTATTCGAAGTAGCGAGCTTAGGTGAATTTGTACCTAACCAAGAAGACATTGCTGGTGATATCCATGAATGGGCTGCCTACATTTTAATTGGACTTGTTGTTGTGCATATTATCGCAGCTCTAAAACATCATTTTATTGATAAAGATAAAACGCTTGTTCGTATGGTAAAAGTGCAGAAAGAAGAACATCAAGACTAAAGTTTCAGCTTTGTAATAACACTTGAGTTTCGACGTTATTACAATAAGAATTAAAAAACTCAAAACCGTTGTTTATAAATTTTATACAAAAATAATTAAATCTAATAAAAGGACAAAACATGAAAAAGTTAATGATTACATTGGCCGCTATTGTTGCACTAGGCGCGAGTCACATTGCACAAGCTGCTGATTATAAAGTTGATATCAAAGGTGCTCACGCATTTATTAACTTCAAAGCAAATCACCTTGGTTACAGCTGGTTAACAGGTCGCTTCAATAAGTTTGACGGCAATTTTAGCTACGATGCTAAAAACCCTGAAGCAAGCAAAATTGTAATTGATATTGACCCTGCTAGTGTAGACAGTAACCATGCTGAGCGTGATAAGCACCTTCGCAGCGCAGACTTCTTAGCGGTTGATAAGTTTCCAAAATCAAAGTTTGTAAGTACAAAGATTACAGACTTAGGTGACAATAAATTAAAAGTTGAAGGCGACTTCACTTTGCACGGTGTTACAAAACCAATCGTAATTGATGCTGTAAAAATTGGTGAAGGTAAAGATCCTTGGAACGGTTACAGAGCTGGTTTTGCTGGTACTACAACAATCAACGTTGCTGATTACGACTTTAAAAGTGCTTGGGTTGGCGAAGTACAACTTGAGTTGCTAATTGAAGGCATCAAGCAATAAGCATTTTTAAGGCAGCTTTAAAATTGCTCTAAAAACCAAAAGGCCACTGTAAATTGTGGCCTTTTTTGTATCTCCAACATTCCCTAAAATATAATCTGAATGCCTATCGACGGTATTGGTGTTTCAGGGAACTGATATTCTTTTTCTTTTTCAGAGTAATCAGCATTATATTCGTAACCCTCTACACTTTTTTGGCCATAAAGATTAAGCACCTCAAAGTATATATTGGTTTCTTTATTCCATAACGTTGTTTGATAATCCAAACGAATATCTAATCGATGAAAGTACTCTAAACGATCAGAGTTAAAAGCCGCTTCTACGGGATCGTAAAAAATCGGTTCTTGCTCAGCATCTGGATTTCCAGATTGGTCTAAAGGATAAACCGGATCTGCACTGATAATAGGAGTGTATAAACTGCCGCTTTGAAGTCTCCATCGGCCACCTATTTGCCAACGCTCATTAATCTCATAGTTACTGACTAAGTTCACAATCCAAGGTAAATCATATTGATATCTAAATTCTTCGCCAGTCAGGTTATTGACTCGTTCCGTTTTACTGTAAGCAACACTCAGCCAGCCATACCAATCATTACTAATTGCTTTGTTTATTAAAAACTCAACGCCATAGGCATCACCTACGCCTTCGTTTAAATAATTAGCGCCTTCTGAATTAGATGGATTTGAAGTTAAATCATTAACTTGTAATAACGGATTACTGACCACTAAATCATCCATGTCTTTGTAATAGGTTTCTAAACGCCATGCATAATCTGACTCACCAACGTACTCAATACCTAAAACATAATGGTTTGATTGACTGAGCTTTAAATCCGGAGCCCCAAACTTACTGGATAAATACTTATACTGTCTAAACCATTGATGGTGCTGGCCCGCCGCAACTTTGAGTCTATATTCATCTGTTACTTGCCAACGAAGGGTGACTCTTGGTTCTACAAAAGTTTCTTCGGTGTAGTCATTATAAGAATAAACGGCACCAACTCGTGCTGACCAGTCTGCATTTAAGTTCCAATCATAGTCGGTAAACAGATTGTAAAAATTAATATCTATTTCATCACTTTCGAACTCGGTATCGGCGTAATAACTTGGCGGGCAAACCTCAAACTCATTGTTACATGGTTGTTGCTTGCCAGTAACCGCATAATCCACCGTTTGACTTCGCAGCTCAACACCCGAGCTTATTACACCATTGCCCCAGTCTTGATTATTTTTGACTTTGAACATGTAGTCGGTTGTTTTAGCGTCTAAATCTAAAAGCTGGCCAATAACAATATCACCGCTTCGCTCAAGTCTGTTTGCGATGACTTTTGTTTCGCCCCAGTTACTGTAGTTTGTCCATATTATGCTTTGATTATGATAATACTGATCAACGCCTATTCCGCCTTGTAAATCCGGGTTTTGTAAAACTTCATCGGAGTCGTCATCAAATAATAAGGCAACTTCATCATTTGAGCCTGTGGCTTGAACTGTCAGTTTATTGTCGGCGTCTATGTAATTAACGTATTTAAACTGGTAATCATTATTAATAGGAGCTTGGTCAAACTGAAACTGCTCTTCATCATCTAAAATTTCTTCAATGTATAAATGAACTAAACTTTGCCTCATGGCAAAATAAAAGGCTGAGTTTTCATTAATCTTAGATTCAAATAACACGCCTGTTCGAAGAAAGCTAAAGTCGACAATGGCGGTAGGATCTACAATCTCAGGCTCTTTAAGTCGAGTGTCTATAACGCCACCAATGGCATCATTAAACTCTGCTTCCCAAGCTCCTGTTTTTAATTCAAAACTTCTAATTAAATTAGGGTGAAAGGTACTAAAACTGTCTATATGGAATACGTTACCAACTGGCACATCGTCCGATTGATAATACATGTCTTCTGGGGAACTACCTCTTACCGCCGGAGCAAAACCTCTGGCTAAAACAATACCTGGTAGACTTTCTATGGCTCTGATTGGATCATTGCCCGCGCCTGGTACTTTTAGGATTTTATCTGAACTGAGTTCTAGTCCTGAATCCTTAGAGCCTACAACTCTAATCTTTTCTATTTTGTTGTCTGTGTTATCCGTAGACGCACTTTTTGGAGTTACGTTAACCGACTGATCCGGTTTTTTCTTTTCATTTCCATTTGATTCTTCATTTGCGTAATCGTTTGCCAGAGCAGCAGAAGAAAGTAATGTTAAACCTATAGTCGACAACAAAGGGAGCGTTTTCAATTAGATATCCTTTCAAAATAAGAGCTAAACCAATTTCAGTACGTTGTTACTTTCTTTATAGTTTATTTAATTGTGTTTGTTTATTAATTTTAAGTTTTATTTGTCAGCTGAAGAGAACAAATCTGGAGTTGGTTCATTAACTTGGTTGTCGTTAGTTGAATTGATGCCGGATTCGAGTTGTTGAATTTCGATTTTTTTTGCTAGCCAACGACGCTTTCTCATTTGGCATAACTTAATGACATGACGTTTATGTTCGTCATCTAACTTCATCCAGCCGAATCGCTCTTCTCTACTTCTAAAACAACCATAACAATAGCCATTGGGTCCATTTTGACAGGTTCCAATGCAGGGGCTGGGTATTTGAAATAACTCTAACTGTGGCATAACAGGAGTTTATGTGAGGGGGAATTTTTATGCAACTAATACAAAAAAGCTCCACATATGCGGAGCTCTTTTAGCGATAATATTGATTATTCAATCAAATCTGTTGGGAATGCATCTCGCATTTCTGCCCAAATTTTACCTGAATCAATACCGTACTTTCGGATCATGTAAATTGATTCGTCGTGCTTTTCGCTTGTCGCGAATTTCTCTAGGTCAGCGTAATAATTACGAGCCAACTGACGAGCTTCATCATTTGAGAAGTAATGCCCTGCAATTTTTTCCCAGAAACCTTTAAAACCATTTAGAACTAATACATAAATTGCGTTGCCAGAGGCATGCGCTAATTCATGGTTTAAACGGTAGTCGAAATCGGCAAACTGCTGAGGATCGTCAGACACTTCCAAAGCTTCTTGAGCTAGTTCAATAACTCGTTGAGGGTTGTTTTTAATCGCACCTCTAATATAAATAGCACTTAAGTTTGTTCTAGCTGATAACAATTGATCAATTAGGTTTACTGCACCATCAATATCTAGTTTGGCTAATGTGGAAAGTATATTAACGCCACACGTGTCCCAGTAGTTATTAACTTGCGTAGGTTTACCGTGTTGAATAGTTAACCAACCATCTCTTGCTAAACGCTGAAGTACTTCACGAAGTGTTGTGCGGGTTACGCCAATAAGCTCTGAAAGCTCGCGTTCCGCTGGTAAAATTGAACCTGGAGGGAAGCGATCATTCCAAATAGAGTCTACAATGTATTCTTCGGCAAACCCAGCTGGGCTCTGCGCCTTTATTATTTTCATGTAAATTTATCATATCTGGTAACTTAAAAAACTGATTGTACCAGATGCTTTAAATTGCACAACAAATCAATTTTTAGTGCTGAAAACTAACATTTTCGTATAAAAAGCACTAAATTAGTTATCAATTCAATTTCATTTTTAGTACATTGAAGAAATAACTAAAACAAAAACTTACGATATATCAGAAAGAAGGCTAGTTAAAGTATGCAGCAAAGTTCTCTGAGCGCTTTTTATCAAAACTTTTTAGGAAACTCTCCTGAATGGTACAAACTTGCAATAATTGCATGTTTAATAATCAATCCAATTATATTCATGGTCGACCCTTATGTAGCGGGCTGGGCATTAGTATTGGAATTCATTTTCACTTTGGCGATGGCATTAAAATGTTATCCCCTACAACCTGGCGGTCTTTTAGTTATTGAGGCTGTCGCAATAGGGATGACAAGCCCCGGGCACATTGAACAAGAAATTTCAGCTAACCTAAGCGTTCTATTGCTTCTTATATTCATGGTTGCTGGTATTTACTTTATGAAAGACTTACTTATGTATTCTTTCACAAAGATGCTTTTAAAAGTCCGATCTAAAATAGCCCTGTCGCTCTGTTTTACCTTCGCAGCTGCGTTCCTATCGGCCTTCCTTGACGCATTAACCGTTGTTGCAGTAATCATCACTGTTGTGACCGGCTTTTACATGATTTACCACAAAGTAGCATCAGGTAAGCAATTTCACCACATTGAACACGATCACACCTCAGATGATCACTTAGATAACCTTAAGCGCACAGATTTAGAAGAGTTTCGTGCGTTCATGAGAAACATCATGATGCACGCCGGTGTTGGTACTGCACTTGGTGGTGTTTGTACTATGGTTGGTGAGCCTCAAAACTTAGTAATTGCAGAACGAGCTGGTTGGCAGTTTGTTGAATTCGCTATCCGTATGTCCCCAATCACAATTCCAGCGTTAATCGCAGGCTTAATGACGACTTACATTGTAGAGAAATTCAAATTATTTAGTTACGGCGCTGAGCTACCAGAGCCTGTTCGCTTAATTCTTATGGATTATGATGCAGACAGCGACGCAAAAATGACGAAAAAAGACAAAGTGAAAATCGCCTCACAAATAGTTATCGCGATTTGGTTAATCATTGGTTTAGCGCTTCACTTAGCAACCGTTGGTCTTATTGGACTATCAATCATTATCCTGGCAACGTCAGTAACAGGTATAACTGATGAGCACCAAATAGGCAAAGCGTTTGAAGAAGCCCTACCATTCACCGCCTTGCTTTGTGTATTTTTCGCAGTTGTAGCAGTAATTATCGACCAGGGTTTATTCGCTCCTGTAATCCAATGGGTATTAACCTTTGAGGGTAAAACCAAGATGGTGATGTTCTTTATCGCCAACGGTCTCCTATCCATGGTGAGTGATAACGTGTTTGTTGGTACGGTTTATATCAATGAAGTTGCTGCGGCACTTAAAAAAGGCATTATTTCTCGTGACGAGTTTGACATGCTAGCGGTTGCGATTAATACCGGTACTAACCTTCCATCGGTTGCAACACCTAACGGGCAAGCCGCATTCCTATTCCTTCTTACATCTGCATTAGCACCATTAATCAGGTTATCTTACGGTAAAATGGTTTATATGGCGTTGCCATACACAGTAGTGCTTTCTATTGTGGGCATTTTGGCAACCTATTATGGGTTGTTCGAAGCGACCGATTGGCTATATCAAAATGGATATATTCAACATCACACCGGATTAGGAGAGGCTAGCTCTGCCGGCCACTAATTAATGAATGTAGTAAATATAGTATCTTCTTGGCCAGCCTCGCGCTGGCCTTGGGCTTTTTTAGCCCTTACAGCGTTGGCGTTTGAATCTATTGCACTGTATTTCCAATACGGCCTTGGACTTGAACCATGCATTATGTGTGTTTACCAACGAGTTGCAGTGTTTGGGCTACTTTTAGCCTGCTTACCTGCATTAATTCGTCCTGACTTGGCGTTAATGAGACTAACAAGTTTTATTGGCTGGATAGTTTCAGCATTTTGGGGGCTGTTAATTGCATACGAACATGTGCAAATGCAAAATCCTGATAATTTCATGTTACTCATGTCATGTGATATCTATCCAAACTTCCCTAACTGGCTGCAACTTCACCAATGGTTACCGGGAATTTTTGAGCCTAGAGGAACATGTGGAGATATTGATTGGATGTTTTTGTCATTATCAATGCCACAATGGATGGTCATTATATTTGGTGGCTACTCATTAGCGGCACTTTTTGTCCTTGCGGCAAGAGTTGTCAAAAAAAAGTCAATCTAAAGTCCAGCACACCACATCTTTCTATTAAGCTGTAGAGTAAATATTTAAAGCTCTACAGCTTATTTCAACCTCTTCAAGTACTTACGGCAACCCAAGCTAAAAACTGGCACACTACCTGCTTATTTATTTGCTCATAATAATAATAAAAGGGTTTAATCAATTATGTCTTTACCAAGATTTAGCAATAAAAAGTGGACGTTGTCGTTTGCTGCTGTAAGTCTTGTTGCAGTCGTTATCTCACTGACTGGAATGAAAAGTTTTCAACCTCACCAAGCATACATAATTCAAGGTGCTAGCAAAGGCTCAATGATTTCGTTAGTAAACGAAATTGGTGGAGAAGTTGTTCACGACTTCGCTGTTATCCCAGCTATTTCTGCCATGCTAACTGAAGACCAAGTTTCAGTTATTAAAAAGAGCAACCCTCTTATTCGTCTTTTTGCTGATGCAACAGTTAAACTAGATGCTAAATCAAATGAATGGCACAACAAAAGACCACTTCGTTTTAAAGCAAAAAATAATAAAGTAATTTGGACTGCAAAAAACAGAACAAATGACGACGCAGAAATTGATAGCCTGACAATTAACTGGCCTGAAAACAACGGCAAGTTAAAGAACCTTAAAGTTAACGGTAAAAAAGTTGCTAAGAATGTCGATGGCAATTCTTACACGCATTACTTTGATGACTACGTTTCTGTAGCTAGCAAAGGTAAAGTAAAGCTAGCAATGAAGTTTGATGCAATATCTAGCGTTGCTGATAGTGACTACGCCATTGCACTTAACTTGGTTGATGGTTCTATTGTTGAGTTAGACTCAGTAAAACAGAACATTACAAGAAATGAACAACGTGATACGTACTTCCCATCTCAAGTAAGAGCCGATGAACTTCATAAAATGGGCATTACTGGTCGCGGCGTAGGTGTTGCTGTTATCGATTCAGGCCTATCTAAATTTGAACAGCTTGAATACAACTCTTTTGGTGAAAAACGTGAAATCCACCGCAAGTCTTTTGTTGGTAAAAACAAAGACGCATTTGGTCACGGTACTCATGTTACGAGTCTAATAGCCAATAGCGACGCAAATTATGACGAATCTGGAAACCTAACTGGTTCATTTAACGGTATCGCACCAGACGTTAACCTTATCTCTATTAAAGCTTTTAATAAAAAAGGTGACTCTACCTATTCTAATATCCTCTCTTCTATTATTTATGTAATACAAAATAAAGAACGCCTAAATATCAAAGTACTTAACCTTTCGTTTGGTGCAGAAGCAGAGTCTCTTTACTTCTATGACCCAATCAATGTAGCACTTATGGCAGCGTGGGACGCCGGTATCACAGTTATTACTTCAGCTGGTAATACAGGCGCAGATGGTATGACAATTGGTGTACCTGGAAATAACCCATATTTAATCACTGTTGGTGCAACATCAGACAACTACACACCTTTTAACTATGAAGACGACTTTGTAGCTAGCTTCTCTAGCTCTGGTCCAACTCACGCTGGTTTTATTAAGCCTGAGTTAGTCGCTCCGGGCGCTCATATGCAAGGCCTAATGTCTGAAAAATCTAAGCTATTTAAAGACTACAGCGTATATGACGACAACAATGGTTACTTCTTATTATCAGGTACATCTCAAGCCACAGCTGTTACTTCAGGGATCGTAGCATTGATGCTGCAAGACCAACCTCACCTTTCTCCAGATGACGTTAAGTGTCGTTTAATTGACTCTGCTCGCATGGCACAAACAGAAAGCGGTAACTTAGGTTATAGCATTTTCCGCCAAGGCGCTGGTATGGTTGACGCTTATGAAGCAGTAATGAGCCAAGCTTCAAACTGTGCAAACCTAGGCATGGACATCAAAAAGTCTCTACAAGCTGAAGAGTTTTACGCAGGTCCAGCTCGCTGGAACCAAGAAACTGAAGAGTACTACGTAGAGTCTCATGAAGGTTTTGAGTGGAACGGCACAGCTGAAGACGCAATTACTACTGAAGCTATCTATTGGCCTCAAGGCGGCACTAAAAAAGAGTTGAAGACCAATGCTATCTACTGGCCTCAAGGCGGCACTAAAAAAGAGTTGAAGACCAATGCTATCTATTGGCCTCAAGGTGGCACTAAAAAAGAGTTGAAAACTGTTATGTCTGTTGCTAGTTGGGTGGAGCACGAATAACTTCACATTCTTAGTAAAATACAAGGCCTCTTTTTTTAATATTAGGGGCCTTTTTGTTTATGTGACTTAACCTCTTTTACATGTTATATATATTCCAACTTTTTCCTTTTTTTTGGTCACCATGTTCTATCCAAAGTTTTATAAAGTATTAAGCTGTCTTTTTGTTGTTATGGTTTCATTTCCTGCAAAATCAGTCGTTGCGAAAGCTAGTACCTCGAATGCTTTAAATGAGTTTTCTCAATCCTCAATACTTTTCTCTTCCTTAGATTCTGGTACTTTGCTATCAAACAATACAGTCAATGAAATTAGCCAAGATAATCGTGGTTTCATTTGGGTAGCAACGAGTGACGGATTATCCAAATATAATGGGCGAGACTCTCAGAGCTTCAAGTTTACAATTGGTAAAAACCTACAACTCAATAGTAACTTCATTCGCACGGTTTTTCGTGACTCCGAGGATAGGTTATGGATAGGACGAGATGGAGGGCTCAGCTTGTATTTACCAGAGCTTAACTCCTTCATGGACTTCAATTCTAATAGTCACAATGAACTACTAGAAAATATTGACGTTGTATCAATAGTTGAGGGGCCAGATAAGTCACTATGGCTGGGCACCTCTCGCAACGGCCTTTTCAACTACAATCCATCTTTAGACTTATTTTATAATTATTCTGTCGACACCTCAGGTTTGAAACTGACCTCAAATCGTATTAGTGATATTACTTTTGATCAAGACGGTACGATGTATGTTGCAACTTATGACGGAGGAATAAACTATAAACTCAAAGGAGAGTCTTCATTCAAACACATAACGACTTCGTCTGAACTATCAATCCCTACAAATGGTATACGAACTATCATTACAACGAAGTCTGGTGATATTTGGCTCGGCACTGAAGATAAAGGTGCTATTTTAATCAATAAAAAAATAGATAAAACGAAGTACTTTGGTCCATCAGCTCATGACCCATACTCCTTTTGCGATAACTTAGTAAATGACATCTTACAAGACAGTAACGGTAACGTGTGGTTTGCAACCAATAATGGGCTTTGCAAATACAACAGCAATGATTCAAATTTCACCCAATATCGAACAGAAAAGAACAAAACGCTGTTAAGTAACCAAGTCCTATCACTATTTGAAGATGAGGGCGGCGTTATTTGGATGGGCTCCATGAATGGTATTAACTACTGGAATGCTGCAACGCGCGCTTTTAAACATATCAGTAGTGCTACATCTCCTCATATGCAGAATGATGACATTTTATCTTTTTCAGAAGCTCAAAATGGCGACTTTTTTATCGGAAGTCTAGAGGGAGGGATAAGCAAATATGATAGTAATAAAAATAAAATCACACCCTATTATCTTTATGCTGATAAAACTAGTCCTGAACCAAAGGCTATATCTAGCTTACTCTTAGCAAAAGAAAATACACTATGGGTGGGGACCTATGATGCCGGGATTTTTAAGAAAGACCTGAACACTGGCTCGGTTGTAAATTTCAATACAAAAAATACCCAAAAATTAAATAACCCTATATCTTCTGATGCTATAACTAATCTTGTTGAACTGTCGAATCATAAAGTTTTAGTTTCAACCTACGGTGGTGGACTAAACATTTTTGATGAAGATAGAGGTTTAACCTATTTCACGCTATCGGATGGACTTTCCTCTAACTATGTTATGGACGTCGTAGAAGATAATGAAGGCAATATCTGGGCTGGCACTATGTCTGATGGCCTCAATAAAGTAAACCTGGCGACGGGTGAAGTACAAATTTTCAAAATTGACAAAGAAAACCCGCATACCATTAAATCGAATTCTATTTTGGGTTTGCTAGATACTGAAGATTATTTATGGATGGCAACAAAAGATGCTGGCGTTGCCCGACTGGATAAAGCGAAACTTAAAGAGGGTAAGGTTGAGTTTTTACACATAGGTTCTGAACAGGGCTTAGCCAGCAGCTTTACCTATGGCGTGCTGGAAGATGAAAACGGTCGTATTTGGATCAGCCATTCAAAAGGCCTAAGTCGATTAAATCCTGTGAGTTTGTATTCAGTTAACTTTAATACTAGCCACGGTTTACAGGGCAATGACTTTCACAGCGGTTCTTTCTTTAAATCAAAATCTGGACGCATGTTTTTTGGTGGGCCAAATGGCTTTAATACCTTCATGCCAAGTGATGTAACCCTAAATACTTACAAGCCACCAGTGCAACTAACAAAGTTCAGCCAATCTAATAGTGAAACCCCTATCCACGCACTGTTTAATAAAAATGGTGAGCTGGTATTAGAACACGATGAAACCGTTATTGACTTTGAATTTGCAGCGCTTGACTACACCAAGCCCGAACTAAATAAATACAAATATAAAATGGAAGGCCTTAGCGATATTTGGTTAGATTTAGGAACAAATAATCACATTTCATTTTCTTCGCTTCCTGATGGCTTTTATAAACTAAAAGTAAAAGGCAGCAATAACAGCGGTGTTTGGAGTGATGAAGTGACCATTCCAATTCGTGTATTACCACCTCTGTGGCGAACATGGTATGCCTATCTGTTTTACTTTTTAGCGGCCGGTGCTCTTTTCCTAATTTTAGTTCGACAACAGCAAATTAAAATTCAACACCAGCTAGCAAATGAACGAAAGCTTCATAAACTTGCCTATTTTGACAGTCTGACCGGTCTTCCAAATAGACAAAGTTTTTATGAAAGTATGGAGCGCTTTTTGTCTTTAGCTAAACGCGGTAATTACAAAGCCGGCGTTATGTTTATAGACTTAGATAGATTCAAACGAATTAACGATACCCTCGGTCATAACTTTGGCGACAAAGTGCTTATGCAAGTTGCCGAGCGATTAAGACAGAGCGTAAGAAACAGCGATTTTGTTGGGCGAAACTATGAAGTTAAATCGTTCAAAAATGAGATTGCTCGACTAGGTGGCGATGAGTTTACTGTATTTTTAAGCCACTTAGACAACGCTGACGAAACAGCAAATGTAACGCAGCGTATAATAGACAGCATCTCTCAACCTATTACGGTTGATGGTTATGAAGTATCTGTTACGCCAAGTATTGGTATCGCCATGTACCCTGAAAATGGAACTTCGGTACAAGAATTAATGAAACACGCTGACGTTGCTATGTATCAAGCCAAAGAAGGTGGTCGTCGAACATTTAAATACTACTCCAACTCTTTAAATGACAGAGCACTAGAACGACTTCAACTAGAAGAGTATATGAGAGCGGCGTTGCAGAATGATGAGTTTGAGCTCTATTATCAGCCTCAAGTAGATTTAAAAACAAATGAAATCACTAAAGCGGAAGCCTTGTTGAGATGGACTCACCCTGAGCTAGGCTTTGTTTCACCTGCGGACTTTATTCCTATTGCGGAAGAGTCGGGGATCATTATTGAGTTGGGTGATTGGATTTTACAAGAAGCCTGCTTCCAAGCGAGAGAATGGCATGAAGCCGGTTTAGACATTCGTGTATCAGTGAACGTTTCGAGTGTGCAATTTAAACAAACCAACCTAGTTGATAATGTTAAAAATGCGCTCGAACTTAGTGAACTGCCTAAGCATTTACTTGAGTTAGAGTTAACAGAAAGTGCCGTCATGTCGGATGTTGAAGATAACATTGGCCGCCTACAAATGTTTAAAGACATGGGCATTCGTATCGCCGTTGATGACTTTGGAACTGGCTACTCTTCATTGAGTTATTTGAAAAAATTCCCTATTGATACGCTTAAAATTGACCGTTCATTTATAATGGATATTGATACCAACGAAAATGATGCAGCTATTGTAAAAGCAATTATGTTGTTGGCTGATACTATGCAGTTGAATGTTGTAGCGGAAGGCGTAGAAACTCTAGAGCAGCTAAGAATTATTGATAATTATGGTGCGCAGTATATTCAAGGTTACTTCTTTAGTCGCCCTCTTCCACCAGCAGAATTTACCAAATTTGTTACTGAAGAGTTCGCAGACAAAAGTACGTGGAAACTCGACTTAATTGGTTAAAAAGTGTAAACGGTATTCAAGACATGTAATTAACAAACATTAAAAAAGGGCTCTAAGCCCTTTTTTTGTTTAATCTGAACTAAGTGTCAGCCAGTCGCATTAGACGCTGACACATCACCTAGCTTAACCAGCTAAGTGTTTTATTAAACGGTTTAACATGTCGTTCACCGTCACTATATCATTTTGCTCTAACTCGCCATTTTTGATGGCTTTGTTAACGCTTTTTTCAACGTCATCAACCAGTGATTCAAGCGTAATTGTTTCTTTTTGTACAATTGCAGTTCCGATAACCAAATCAACATGACCGCGCAGATAACCACTCGCAAAAAGCTGATCGTCGGTACCCTCTGCAACATAACTATCAAAATACTCTTGAGCCTTATCGCTCAATAACTCTAAATCAACCATCTATAACTCCTCATAGCCGACTGGATAAATAACTAGGTCATGATAGCCAGTAACCACCGAAATAGGTCCTGACAATGCTTTGTCCAGTTCAGAGTCGCCCGTATCGGCAATAAGCGGACGCCCTTCTAATGCTTGTAATTTTGTTTTTGTAGCAACAATAATAATATTGTCTCTGCCAACGGCTTTAATTACCGCTGGGGAAAGCTGTTGATTACCTCGACCAAAAATATGCCCTTGCCCACCGATTAAGGTAATTACGAGTTTCACTTTTTTGTCTTTAATAAGAGGTAGTAGTTCTTTGGCCGTAACGTCAGATTGAATAACTTGCTGATCGCTAAGTACATCAACACCTAGGAGAGTATTTTTGCAACCGAGTTCTTCCATGATGAAATTGACGGTGCTACCAGAGCCCATAACGTATATTTCATCATCTTCCATATTTTCAATTACATGAGCTGCAATATCTTGTAAAACAAGTTCATCACTTTCCTTACCACCCATTTTAACGTTTTGAACATAACGTAATTCGGCTGGTATTTGTAATTCTCCATATCGCTTAGCTTTGACCACGCCTTGTCTAAACAATACCTCGTCAATATCCATGACATCCGCATCGGTCAAAGAAACTAAATCACCCGCCACCAGCATTTTTACAATTCGGCCTGCAGCCTTTGGTGTTATCGCATAAACCCCGGAGTGGATCTTACAACCAGCTGGAACACCTAAAACGGTACTGCCTTCACTTACTGACGCACAAATATTTCGGGCTGTGCCATCGCCACCAGCAAACAATAACAAATCAAGGTTCAAGCTAGACATGGCTCTTGCTGCGTTTTCCGTATCTTCATAGCTAGTTGTTTGTTGAGTGTCATCTGGCGTATATATGATGCTATGCTTTATACCAAGTTCTTCGCATACTGTCTGACCCATATCGCCAGCAACGGTAAACACGTCCATTTCACCGTAGTAATCACTAACCTCCTCTAATGCTGTTTTAACTCGCTTGTTAGCAAGTGGCTCAGCGCCTTTAGAGAGAGCAATTTGAGAAGTATCGGCTCCATCAGAACCTTTTAATGCAACACTGCCGCCAATCCCAGCAACAGGATTAACAATAAGGCCTAACCGAAAGGCTTTTCGTTGTTGTTTGTTTATCATTGCGTTCTCAAGGTTATTAATTTCTTAAATGGGTTTAGCTTTAGCTATTTAGCTTTGCCTAGTTTAACTTGGGCTAACTTATGTCTATGTAACCAGCCGCTTTAACTCGTCAAATGGCGATTGATTATAAAAGGCCGCAAGACACTCTATAAAAAGCTGAGCTCTTGGTGGATAGCCATTGTCTAAATAAACTTTTATTTGGTCTAAAATTTGTTTTTCAAATGCTAATCTGTCTGGTTGTTGCCCAAACTCATCTCCGGACAAATTGTCGCAACTCACTTGAAAACGAAAGCCTGCCGCTAAAGACAACGCCCACTCAATAGCCTGAGGCTTAATTTCTACATATTGAAATTTTTGTTGTTCCTCTGCCGTTCGACCATCAGGGCAATACCAGTAACCATAGTCAACTTGAGTTCTGCGTTGTTCTCCCGCTAAGCACCAATGTGCAATTTCATGCAATGCACTGGCGTAAAACCCGTGAGCAAATACCACTTGTGCAAATGATTGCGCAGGCAACTTACCTTCTCCAGTATTAGCAGGAAGGTAAATAGGCTCATCATCACCTTTTACTAAGCGAGTATTAAAATCAGAGGCAAAAGTATCGTCAAACAAACGCTTTAAGTCTGTGATTTGATGAACCAATGCCACTTCATCCGCCTGACTAGGCTTTATAGGCAGAGCTTTACTGATACTAAGTGCTGACACATTTTGACAACCCATACGACTATTTAGCTCTAGTTTGACGCTGGAATAACAGGTGTATTTACAACAACGTCAGCATTTTGTGCTCTATGTCTCAAGTAGTGATCCATAATAGTAAGCGCTAACATTGCCTCAGCAATTGGAACAGCACGAATGCCAACACAAGGATCGTGACGGCCTTTAGTAATTACGTCTTGAGGCTGACCGTGAACGTCAATGGTTTTACCTGGTACGCTGATACTTGATGTTGGTTTCAGCGCGATATGCGCCACTAAGTCCTGGCCAGTAGAAATACCACCAAGCACTCCACCACTATGATTAGCTGCAAAACCAGTAGGTGTTAATTCATCACGATGTTCAGAGCCTTTTTGCGCAACAACGTCAAAACCATCGCCAATTTCAACGCCCTTTACTGCATTGATACTCATTAGAGACTTAGCAACATCAGCATCTAGTCTGTCAAAAACAGGCTCGCCTAATCCAACCGGCATTCCTTTTGCTACCACTGTAATTTTTGCGCCAACTGAGTCGCCAGCCTTTTTAAGGTCTCGCATGTACTGATCCCATTCAGGTACAGTAGATGCATCAGGACAAAAGAAATCATTTTCACGAATTTGACTTTCATCTACCGAGTTAATTGCAATTGGACCTAGTTGAGACATATAACCGATAATTGATATGCCTTTAGTTTTTAACCATGCTTGGGCTACTGCACCTGCTGCCACTCGCATTGCAGTTTCTCTTGCCGATGAGCGACCACCACCACGATAATCTCGAATTCCATGCTTGTGCAAATAGGTGTAGTCGGCATGACCAGGACGAAACTTGTCTTTTATCTCAGAATAATCCTTTGAACGCTGATCGGTATTTTCTATTAACAGACCAATAGGCGTGCCAGTGGTTTTTCCTTCAAAAACACCACTGAATATTTTTACTTCATCGGCTTCACGTCTTTGAGTGGTGAACCTAGATGTGCCAGGTTTTCTTTTATCCAACTCAATTTGAATTAACGCTTCATCAATTTCTAGTCCTGGAGGACAACCATCAATAATACAACCAAGACCTGCGCCATGGCTTTCACCAAACGTTGTTACTCTAAAGATGTCGCCTATCGTATTGCCAGCCATTGCTTATATCGTCCTGTGTTTAAAGTGTGCTATCTATTATCGCTTGGTGTTCGTCTAATTGAGCCTTAGTGATTGAGAATACACCCAAACCACCATTCTCAAACTCTATCCAATTAAATGGAACAGTAGGAAGCAACTCAACAAGATGGACAAGTGAGTTTCCTACTTCAACAATTAGCACACCGTTTTCGGTTAAATGTTTTGAGGCTTGTTTTAAAATCATACGAGTGAGATCTAAACCATCAGGACCGCTGCCCAAACCAATTTCAGGTTCATGATGAAACTCTTCAGGCATGTCACCAATATCCTCAAGGTCAACATACGGAGGATTTGAAACGATAAGATCATATTGCTGATCACCTAATCCAGAAAATACGTCAGACAATAAAGGCACCACTCTATCTGACACACCTAAACGATGAATATTTTCGTCTGCTATTGCAAGTGCTTCCGGACTAATGTCTGCTGCATCAACATAGGCTTCTTCAAACGCATAAGCACAAGCGATTGCAATGCAACCTGAGCCAGTACATAAATCTAAAATGGAGTCTGGCGTAAAGTCGATAACCGTTGAAAATTGCTGTTTAATTAACTCACCAATAGGAGAACGAGGAACAAGTACGTTTTCATCAACGTAGAATGGTAAATCAACAAAATAGGCTTGGTTTGTTAAATAAGCCGCAGGCTTTTTAGTCTCAATTCTAGCTACCACGACTTCAACAATTCGTTGTCGTTCAGAATGCGTTAACTTAGATGACAACACTTCCGCATTTAATAGCGGACCGATATTCAAACCCCAAGACACTAAAGAGAAAGCTTCATCCCAAGGGTTGTCTGTTCCGTGGCCATAATAAATATCAGATTCGTTAAAACGACTAACTGCCCAACGCAAAATATCGTTGGCCGTGGAAAGTTCATTGATGGCTTCTTCAGCTAGTAAAGACAACGTTGGTTGTTCAGTCATTTATTTAAACCTAATAATTAGTGGTCGTTAAGATTTCAGTATTTTACAATAGACGGTCAAGGGTGCGCCATTAGGAAATGAGTTTCATGTCAAAAAAAGTAACTTTTCAGTCAATGTTAGAGCAAGACAACCAAAACTCCGAGCAAACAGAGGTTGATTTTGCTGCTGAGATGAAAGGGATTAAGCCTTTAACACAAGACAAACTTCATTTTCGTCACAATACCAATAAGCGAGCGCAAGATAAACAGCAAAGCGAGCAACGCCGCAATAAATTAATTGTTAACGATCAAGCAAAGTCAGCGCAACGATTTCAATTCTCCGACGAGTACGAACCTTTTATTGATGATTCGCAAACCTTAAGTTTTGTAAGAGAAGGTTACCCAAGTTACCTTACAAAAGTTCTTAGACGAGGTGATGTGGCTCCAGAGCTAATTCTTGATTTGCACGGTTACACTAAACAACAAGCTCAAAAAGACATCGCTGACTTAGTCATTGACTGCATGAAACAGCATATTCCATGTGCGTGCATCGTACACGGTGTGAGTGGTGGTATATTAAAACGTAAAGTGCCACATTATTTAATGCAACATCCGGATGTACTTGCCTTTCATCAGGCGCCTTTGGAATGGGGCGGACAAGGTGCAGTGGTATTAATTATTAATTTAGGTGAAGAACTCACCCACCTTCTTGGTCGTGATCTTTAAGTCTCAGTCACACTAATAGTTATCGTCATAATTATAATCACCGTCGCCGTCATAGTCACAGCATTAAGCTAGAGCAATATTTGTTCAGGGGAAATAAGCGTATCAAGCTGCCCGTTCCATTTCTCCAAATTAATTTGCAGCTTAGCGACAGCAGCGGTGGCCATTATTGGCGTGTAGCCGGACAGCTCACCAATCAAATAACTTACTAACGGCATGTGAGAAACGCAAAGAATGTGTTGATCTGTTTTGTTATTCGACTGTGCATAAGCAAGCAGCTCATCTATTGCAGTAGAAGCAATGCCAGAAGGAATAAATTGGTTAGATGTGATGACATTAGTCGCTTTATTTTGACTTAGGATAATTTCTTTAGTTTGTTGAGCTCGTATATACGGACTCGCAACCACAGTATCAAAATCAGATACCTGAGAGCTTAACCAACGCGCAGTTTTATTCGCCTCTTGCTTACCTAATTCAGTTAATTGACGTTCTTCATCATTTACCTGGACCGCTTCGGCTTCGCCATGACGCACTACATAAAGGAAAATCGGCATAACCACTCTCTAAAATGATAGCTCTAAATGAGCTTTACATATATAAGGATAAGACTACGATAGTTTAGTTCTAATTTGAAACTTAATCTTTATAATTTGGGTCGTTAGATCAAATAAGTTCGATTTTTACCAAAAACAAGCTAGGATAAACAGACGGACAGTTGTAATAATTGGTTAAGGATATCAAGCATCTAACACTACAAGGCATTTAATGAAAAAAAGTCCTAATGATAACAAGAATTATCAATCTGTTACTCTAGATAATGGTATTCGACTGGTTTTTGTTGAGGATTCAGCTTGTAGTAAAAGTGCCTGTTCATTAGTGGTCAATACAGGTAGTTTTGATGATCCTAAAGACCGACCTGGCTTCGCTCATTTTATTGAACACCTTCTATTTAACGGCAATCAGAAATACCCTTCCCCTAATGAATTGAGTAACTTTATCAGTAAACATGGTGGTCAAAGTAATGCCTGGACAGCAACTGAGCACAGCTGTTTCTTTTTTGATATAAACCATGATCAGTTTTTAAGCGGGCTTGATTATTTTGCGCATTTATTTATAAGTCCGTTATTTAACGATGAGGCGATTGCTCGAGAACAAGAAGCCATTCATGCTGAATATAAATTAAAGTTAAGAGACGATAGCCGTCGTATTCAGCAAGTGCATAAAGAAACGTGCAACGCTAAACACCCTTTCAGCAAATTTGCCGTGGGCAATCGACAAACACTTTCAGACTTGCCTAACAGGCCAGTGAAGAATGAAATAATAGACTTTTGGGAAAAACACTATCAAGCACAATACATGACTGTATGTATTGTCTCTAACACAACTGAACACTTTGATACTGCAAAGTCGTTATTTTCTGAGTTAAGTACATCTAATCCACTTAGGGCGAAGCCTGCTATTACCAAACCTTTATATACTAAAAAGGACTTAGGTAAATTCATCTGTATAAGACCCGTTAAAGAGCTTCATAAACTTAATCTAACTTTTGCACTCCCAGCTATTAATCAATTATACAAACATAAGATGGTTAGTTTTATTGCGCATATAATAGGAGATGAAGGCACAGGTTCTTTGTATGAAAGCCTTAAAGGACAAGGTTTAATTAACGGACTATCGGCGGGCAACGGCATTTCAGGCCAAAACTTCAAAGACTTCAATGTCTCAATTGAATTGACGGAGTTAGGTGAGAGTCGACTAGATCTCATTATGACTCAACTATTTAGCTTCATCAATTTTATGAAGACTCACGTTCCACCTGAATACCTTTATACCGAACAGCAAAAGATGGCTCAAATTGGCTTTGAATTCCAAGAGTCAATCAAAGCGATTAAGCTCTCAAATCAAATTGCTTTGAACATGCAACATTATGAACCTGAAGATATCCTTTTTGGTGATTATAGGATGGATGGTTTTGAGCACGCTCATTGGAATCAAATTTTTAGCTTCTTTGAGCCGGAAAATATGAGGATTACCTTGGTTAGTCAGAATATATCGACGGACCGTGAAGCTCATTGGTATCACACTCTATATTCAGTTCAGGATATTGATAAAGCGGTAATTAATGAATTAAAAGTAATTCAACCTAATGAGGGATCATTTGCTTACCCTAGCCCCAACCCTTATTTAGAAAAAGAAATAAAAATTGAACATAAAGACTTCCACGCAACTACCCCAATTTGTTTAGACAAAGAGCATGGATGGCAATTTTGGTTCAAACAAGACTTACGTTACATGGTGCCTAAAGGTAACATTTACGTTGGCTTTGACCTTCCAAATGGTGTTAACTCAAACTTAAACCAAGCGCTGATGAGGTTATTCTGCGAGCTGTTTATGGATAAAATGGCCGATGTTCATTATCAATCCGAAATGGCTGGCCTGCATTACAATGTTTATGCCCATGCAGCTGGTATCACTATGTACACGTCAGGCTTAAGCCCAAACCAGCCAGAGTTAATTTACACATTAGTCAAAAGCTTATTTACCATTTCGCCTACCCGTAGCCGCTTTGAAGAAGTAAAAAGACAGTTGGTTAAGCATTGGCGAAATTCAGATTCAAATAAACCTATAAGCCAACTTTTCAGTTTATTAAATTCGCACCTTATTCCATCAACTGGAACGTCTCAGGAGTTAGCAGACGAACTTGAGCACATCTCAGTGGAGAACTTCCGTTTATTCGCCGAAACGTTATTTGATAGTGTTTATGTTGAGTCTTTAGTTTATGGCAACTGGAGTACCACTCAAGCCACGGCTATTAATGAGAACCTCAAACAGTTACTTTCAAAAAGTACTCGAGTTTCCGAATTGCCAAGAGTAATTAAGTCTCTTGATGAAATTGGTGTAGTAGAACTAGCTAAAAAGGTAGAGCACCAAGATTCAGCGGCCTTGCTATATTTGCAAGGTATGACCGTTTCTTCTTCACAAGATAATGAAATTGAAAAAGCCTACTTCATTTTGGCTAGCCAAATATTAGCTCCGTACGCTTTTAATAGACTGCGCACCGAAAAACAATTGGGTTATATGGTAGGTAGCGGCTACATGCCCTTAAACAATGTACCTGGTTTAGCGGTTTACGTTCAATCTCATGACTTTGATAGCAAACATCTCACAGAAGAATTAAACAATTGCTTACAATTTTTTAACGCAGAGTTAGATGAACTGCCAACGGAAGATTTTGATAGGCACAAGGCTGCTGTCATTATGCAATATAAAGAAAAACCAACAAATTTAGCGCAACAAAGCCAACAACTTTGGGTTTCTATTGGTAACAAAGATTATCAGTTTAATCAAAGAGATATGATTGTAAATGAGTTGCAATTACTTACTAAACGCGAGTTAGCTTCTTGGTATGCTAGCCTCTTTACACCATTATTAAACAAAGGCATTGTCGTTAACAGTCGCTAGATATTTATTTGTTTTTATACTTTGACACTATGTTTTTCATTAGTTATCTTGGCAGTGCATTCCAATTGTAGTATTTAAGAATTTTTGTGTGCCTTAAAAATAATAAAAATAAATTACTGTCGTTACTAATTGTATCCTTTGTAAGCTTGCCCGCTAGTGCTGGTTTGGTTATTCCTAAAGGCGTACCTGAACAAGATATTCAGGGCGGCACTTTATTGATCATCATTTTATCTATTCTATGTCTTATACTTCTCGGTATTGCAACCTACGGTATGGTGCGCTTTAAGCGATATCAAAGAGCCATGCTTAATAGTGACCAAAGGTTAAACTTTTCACTTTGGGCCAGTGGCGACGAGATGTGGGATTGGCATATCAATGAAGGCAAACTATTTAGAACTAATTCTCGCGGTACCTACCCTCTTTCCAATGTGAACCCAAATGTCTTCCCTCCTAATAAACAATACATTCATCCTGGCGATATAGAGCGCGTTAGAACCAAATTGGCTAATCACATTAGTGGAAATACCGACGCTTTTGAATGCGTATATCGTTTACGAGACAAAGAAGGCTGGCGTTGGGTTTTAGACAAAGGTCGCATAGTAATTAGAAGTGACAAAGGAAAGCCGGTGAGAATGACCGGTATTTTCAAGGATATTCAAAAGCTTAAAACAGCAGAGTCGGAACTAGAGATCTTCGCTAAAAGCATAGAAAACATCTCAGAAGGCGTAATAATACTAGACCCACAGCTTAATGTTGTTCACGTAAATCCAGGTTACAGTAAAATAACCGGTTACTTGCCTGAGGAAGTTTTAGGTCAAAAGCTACACCTTACTAGTTTAAGCTCCACACTAATCCATGAAATAAAGCGAGATGTAGATTCACACGGTAATTGGCGAGGCGATATTACAGGCCAAAACAAAGATAGCTCAATGTTTCTAGCCTATATCACCGCAAACTGTATTCGCGACAAAGAAGGTAAAATAAGTAACTACGTTGCAATCGTTTCTGATACAACCCGAAGAAAAACCGCTGAAGCAAAACTACTTAAACTAGCAAGTACCGATTCCCTCACAAAACTCCCAAATAGAAACGTATTTTTCTCTAATTTACAAACTTGTGTAGATAAAAAAGTTCCAACCGCAGTACTTGTATTCGACTTGGACGACTTCAAAAAAATTAATGACTCCCTAGGTCATCAGCTTGGCGACATACTTCTCATTGAAATAGCCAAACGAATTAAGCCTATTACCAACAATCTAAACACTTTATATAGGCTCGGTGGTGATGAGTTCGCACTTATCATGGAAAAAACAAATGATATTTCTGCCGTTACCGCAGCTGCAAAACAAATATTAAAAAAGCTGTCTACGCCATTTAGAATTGATAAACATGAGTTTGTTGTAGCGGGTAGTATAGGAATTGTTTTATACCCTGATGACGGCAAACAGCCAGAAACGCTATTACGGAATGCCGATACGGCCATGTATCACGCTAAAGAAGGCGGTAATAGATACTTATTCTTTAGCGAAGATATGAATAAAAAAGCGGTAAAACGTCTACAAGTTGAAAACCTCATCCGTCTGGGCCTTAAAGAAGATTACTTCCAAGTTTACTATCAACCTAAGATGAGCTTTTCCGACGGTACATTAAATGGAATGGAAGCACTAGTTCGCTTTATCACTCCTAAAAACGGATTGGTGAGCCCAGGTACATTCATCCCGATAGCTGAAGAAACAGGTCAGATTGTTGAAATTGGTGATTTAGTTCTTAGAAAAGCTTGTATCGATATGAAGCGCTGGTTAGATGAAGGTATTATCAGAGGTCGTGTTGCCGTCAACTTATCCGCCAGACAATTTAACCTTCCTGACCTAATGCAAAGAATTGATCGTATTTTGCACGAGACCGAATTAGACCCTCACCACCTGGAGCTTGAGATTACTGAAGGCACGGTAATGAATAATGCCAAGCACGCTATCGAAACTATGCATCAAATAAGAGATAGAGGCATACACTTGGCCATGGATGACTTTGGAACAGGATATTCAAGTCTTTCTTATCTACGTAAGTTCCCTTTGAACACCCTTAAAATAGACAAAGCCTTTGTTGATGATGCAGATTCTGACTTTGGTAAAGCGATGATTGATACCATTGTTACTATCGCTCGAAACTTAGGTTTGTCAACGGTAGCGGAAGGTGTGGAAACTAATGAACAAAAAGCGTTCATGACAGAAATGGAATGTGACGTGCTACAGGGTTACCTGTACTCTAAACCTTTGTCGGCAGTTGAGTTTAGTCAGTTTGCTATGATGGACAAAATGACCACCGCTAAACTACCTTATGAAGAAACTGCGTAGATAGACTAAACGTAATTAGACTAAACATTAAAAAGAGGCAGAACACCGTAAGATTTGCCTCTTTACCCAGACACTATGCTCTTAAAAAGACAACACCAGACCCGCTTTGCTTTCGCAACAGCATTTGTTTTTTTACATTCAGCATAGGCCAAACCATAGGTCCAAAAACTAACCCACTAAAAAACCAACGCTTTTTCCCTAAACCGTTTTTCATTGCTTCTATAGATAGAAAACAAGCAGATAGAATTGAAACGATAGCGACAACTAAATACAACATACGCACCTCGGCAAGGGAATTAAGGGCGCGTATATTACACAAAAAAAGCTCAATTATCGACCAGTTTTTTTTTACTCATATAAAAACCGTTTAAAAGGCTATATAAAACTATTTAAAAACTACATCCTTAGTTGTTCTTGTATAGGTTCTTCCTTCCTCTTTAGTCCACTCTCCATTCTTTAAATAGGAGGTAGCAACCGTCATTGAGTCGCCATTTAACGTTGAGGTTGATTTAACCTGAGTTATTCCTTGGCTTGTACTGCTTTCGCCGGTCACATTTTCATATGCAACAAAGGTGTTCTTGTCGATAAATTCCATCCAGCCAGAGGTAAAAAAGTCTGCCGTCGTAAAATAATAAAACTCCAATCTATTTGATTTATTATTCCAATAAATAATCGACTCGCCACCATACATTCCATCATTAATCGAGTGAGTAGTTTTTAGGCCTTTTCCGTTTAATACTTTTTCAAATAAAGTAACGTCTGTAACACTAGGTTGGCCCTTCTCAACTGAAAAGTTTGCAGTCCACCCTCCTAAATAATCTTCAAACTTAGCTAAATGCTTATTAAAACTTTGCTGGCCAGCATGAATAACTTTAGTCACCGAGTCGCCATCATCACTAGTTTTTGTAGCAGCAATAGAGGTTAAAGGTGTTAAGGCGAGTGTAGTAAATAAAATTAGTGAGTAATTTAACTTCATGTTGGTACCTTACTTTCTCTTGATTTAGAATTTATTATTAGACATGATGCCATAGTATATTGATACGGAATAAGTATCTAGCGCCCAAATTAACTACAGCGAAGTACCCTATGTCTATATTGACGCCTCTGAACGCTTATTTTAAACCTACATTGATTTTGACAATTTTCTCCACTTTAATCCTTAGCTTTATAGCCAATGCAAAACCTACTGAAAAATCAAATTTTAACACTCATGAGAGTACAGAAAGCCGTCAAATGGAAACAACTATAGACGTTATAGTCGGTCTAGCAAAACCGCCTTATGTTATCTCAGAGAGCGATACAGGGTTTGAATTAGAAGTAATTACTGCTGTTTTAAATAAAATGAATACTTCACCTAGGTTTATTTATGCACCTTTGGGTAGAAGCCTAAAGCTACTAGATCAAGGCATGGGAGAGGCACTTCTTACTATTAATGAATATATTGTTCCTAATAGTAAAATCCGGAGTAATCCATATATAACCTATCAAAATGTTGCCATTTCACTACGTTCAAGTGGCATTAACATAGATAAAATAGAAGACCTTGAGAAAAACAGTGTTGCTTCTTTTCAATTTGCTCATAAATATTTAGGGCCTATCTTTGCAGCTGCGACAAAAAATAACGCTAATTACATAGAGATCCCAAATCAATTTCAGCAAGTCGAAATGCTATTAGAAAATAGAATAGAAGTGATAGTGATGGATATTAATATATTTAATTATATTTTTACTCAACTCACTATGGGTAATAAAACACAACCAGAGTTATCAGTGCACAAAGTATTCCCTGAAAACCCATACTCAATGGCGTTTAAAGATGAAACTAAAGTCCAAACGTTTAATACTAAATTAAAGGAATTTCTCCAATCGCCGGAATACCAATCGTTGAAACAAAAATATAAGATATTTTAACCACAAAAAAAGCCCTTTCGGGCTTTAATGTTAGGTGCTCAGCTTTATTTCTTATCTTTAGCTCTTGGGTCTTAGAAAAAGCTTTGCTGGTGAACTCTTACAAATAATGGAGTTCCAACCTTAGAGTAATCTACTTTATATTCTTTACCGTTTAAACACTGAACAAAAAGTAGTGTTTTAGGCTCACCAAATACGTCTGGGCTTGAAATGTTAACCACTTCGCAATATGCATCTTTTGCTTCACGTCTATTTCGAGGTACTTCGCCGTTGTGTTCAATTACGCCATTTTGGGTAACTTTAACTACTGGGTGCTCTATATCGTTAACAAGCAATAAATCAAGTTTTCTAACTTTATGGATGATGGTGTTTCGTCCACTTCTAATGTATGCAGCATCTGTCATAACGGTGTTCTACCAAAAAATTCAAGGAAAATATTACTAACTGAACCTTAGCCTTTTGATCCAAATTGATCAAGGTTGTCTTGTGTTTATATGTATATTTGCCCTATTTTTCATCACAATTATTTCTTTTAAAACGTCATCAAGGTCATTAACAAAAGATTCACCCGATATAAATATATGGAAGCCTAAAAATTGATTGCTTACTTCACTCCTCGATGCATACATCGCAATTAAGCCAGCTAAACGCATCCCACTTTTGTCTTGCCACTCAATTTGATCCGTGAGCTTACTCAAATCGCAACTACCAGAACTGCAGGCTTCTTTTGCCAACATGACTTGTAACTCGCGTTGTTCCATTAAAATTCGACTGGCGAGTCTTAAAGGAATGGATTCATAGTGCGCGAGTGGCGCCTTTAGTTTTATACCAATGTAATTGAGATTTTTAGATTCAGGGAAGTGAAAAACCGATGGTATGTCTACCCTTTGAATATTGCTCCATTCGACAAAAAAGCTGCCTCTTTTGTGATTAAATCGTAAGCCTGACTCATTTAATTCCAGACTATGCTCAGGCTCGCCTGCTAATATATGCCCTGCTAGGAAAAGTATTAGGCACATAGAGTAAGCACCAATTAAAACAATTGGACTCGTTATGTCAAAACCTACTTGTATAACAAGCAAAACAATAACAAAAATACAGGCCAATAAACGTAACGGGACGCGCGTACCAGCTAATTTAGAATTTAACCTTACTACTTTTGCATTAGCCATCCGTTAAAATGGCTCAAATACAAAATAAATTATTAGACAAACTGCACCCCACAACAAAATAGCGCGTATTCTATTACAATATGGACAATCAGATTTAAAGTTCAACGTTAAACTCCTAAGTAAGGTATATAAAGTATATGGAGAAGATTGAGATAGCAACATTTGGCGGAGGTTGCTTTTGGTGTATCGAAGCGGCTTTGAATAAAGTACGAGGTGTTGTTAGCGCAACATCTGGATACTCAGCGGGACATCGAGAAAATCCTAGTTACCAGCAAATAATTACAGGTACAACAGGTCATGCTGAAGTCATTCAAGTTGAATATGACGCTAACGTCATAAATTACGAACAGCTACTTTCTATGTTTTTTCAGTTACATGATCCCACCACATTAAATCGTCAAGGCAATGACGTTGGCACTCAATACCGATCTATTATTTTGTATCATGACAATGCACAACTAAATACAGCTCAGGATCTTATTAACAAGCTCAATTTATTGGGTATCTGGGATCAACCTATTTGTACCGAGATTAAACAGTACGAACATTTTTATCCCGCTGAGCATTACCATCAAGGTTATGCTTTAAAAAACCCGGAGCAACCTTATTGCGCTATTTTGATAGGACCAAAATTAGAAGAGTTTGAATTTAAGTTTAAGAATTGGCTTAAGTAAGACCACATAAGCAATAATCAGTTGGAGGGCATAAATCAACGCTGGAAGTAGACGCGCTGATGGGAGTTATGCCCTCCTGGGGCTTTAACCCCAAGTTAAATTTACTTGTTTCGATTTCAGAAATCCTTTGAAAAATCTAGTAAATGAATTTTTAGATATTTGTTACTTTTTTGATTTAAAACAGACCGACCAAAAACTAGCCAGAGATTTAAAATCCATTTAAATTATATACTTAAAAACAATGACCATCATTGGGGTTAAATTTAAAAGTATGAATATAATTTTTACTTCAACATCATTTAAACACCTCTTAATTAAGTGACCGAAAGTCAGATACTTGAAAATTGATACTTTTAATTATACATAGCGGCTTTTAGCTTTAATTTGATACACTTTAGTTAGACCTTCCCAAACTTCAATATATTAGAACTGTTTATTAATGACTAAATTTAGATTGACTAGCCAAGTGCTTTTGGCCATTTTCACTACCATCGCAACATATTATTTTTTAGTTCCAATCGATAATATTGGCCCAGGAATTCCTCATTTCGATAAATTTGCACACTTTATCGTATTCTTTGGTCTTAGCTTTTTCTTTATGAATGGCGTTTCTGAAAACGTAAAAACTACGCTTATTGTTGCCTTGGTTTACGGAGCTACTATCGAGTTATTGCAAGGGTCATTGCCTTATAGAAGTGCATCATTACCAGACTTATTAGCGGACATGGTTGGGGCACTCGCTTACTTACTGATACATCCTAAACTACTCGCTTTTTTCAAGGCTAAGTAAATGCAGAATCCACCAATCTACATTTTAGGCCAAGGCGCTATTGGTAGTCTATTGGCGGCTAAAGGACAGGAAAGCAAGTTAAATACTATTCAAATTGTTCGAGGTGACACTGACAAAAATAGCAGTGTTGAATTAAACGGCAAAGTGCAGCGCTTGACGTCAAAAACACAACTAAAGAACATTAAAAGCATAGACTTTTTAGTTATTCCAACAAAAGCGTACGATGTAGAAAACGTACTGAAAGAACTTAAACCTCTGCTTACGCCTGGAGCTCAAGTTATCCTTTCACACAACGGGCTTGGCACTATAGAGCTATGTAAATCTTTAATTGGAGATATTGCTGACATTTACTTTTGCACAACAAGCACAGGTGCCTATGCTAAAAATAATGTAATACATTTGGCTGGAATCGGTAAAAGTGAATGGGCCTTAGTTTCTAAAAGCCCTCTAGTTGAAGATAAAAAGCGCTCAGAGCTTAACGTTAAAAGTGTAATCTCTACTTTATTCTTTAATGCAACACAGGTTAGCGACATATTGCCTGTACTTTGGAACAAGCTTGCTGTTAATGCCGTCATTAACCCAATTTCAGCCATTCATAATTGTTTAAACGGTGGCGTGCTAGATCATCAGCATCAACAACTTACAACCTCCATTTTGGAGGAACTAGTATTAGTGGCGAAGCAACAAGGCTTGGAATTAAAAATTAACGAGCTTAAAAAGCTTGTTGTTGACGTAGCAAATCAAACAAAGCACAACTCATCTTCTATGCGAGAAGATGTATTGAATGACCGTCAAACAGAAATAGATTTTATCAATGGTTATATTGCGAATCAGGCTTCGCTTTACCAGATCCCAGCTCCTGCAAATACATATATAACTAATGAATTAAAGGCCCTTCAAAGACTTTAGTTTTACTTTCGCAACACGCAGTAATAAACTAGCTTCAGAGATAAACAATAGTAGAGAAATTTGTGCCTAATAATATTCAACTCATTGTAGAAAAAGCAAAGCAAACCTGTGCAGAAGAAGGCGTTAAGTTAACCACCAAACGTGAAAATATACTCACGTGCATTATTAAGGTTGGTGAGGCGGTATCTGCTTATGAGTTAGCTGATTATTACAGAGAAGAATTTGAGCAGTCTATACCTGCAATGTCTGTATACCGTATCCTAGACTTTTTAGTAGAGCTCTCTCTTGTGCATAAATTGTCATCAGCAAATAAGTATATTGCTTGCTCTCACATTTCTTGTTCTCACAGCCATGAAATTCCACAGTTTTTAATATGTGAAGAATGCCAAGCTGTCACTGAGATCAGCGTTATGAATAATGTTATCGATGAGCTTAGAGCCAGTGTTGAGAAAACAGGCTTTAAGTTAACAACCCGTCAGCTTGAGCTGCAGGGCATTTGCGAAAATTGTTCCAGTAAGTAGGTAAGTAGAAACAGAAAAAGCGCCAAGAGGCGCTTTTTTTTATGTTTAAAAACGGAACCCAAAGTTGAGTTCCGGTTTAACAGCTTAGTAGAACGTTTTGTTCTCTTTAGCCATTGATTTTAATAAATCACATGGTGCAAATCGATCACCGTGTTTTGCTTCATAACCTTCAAGTTTTTCAACTAGAGTGGCAATGCCCATACTATCCATATAACGGAAAGGACCGCCTTGGAATGGAGGGTAACCAGTACCAAATATCATACCAATATCACCATCACGAGGGTTACGCACAATACCAGCATCTAAACAACGAGCTGCTTCATTTAGTAATTGAACAACACAACGTTCAGCAATTGCTTCTTCGCTCATTGTGCTCTTTGGAGAAACGCCTAGTACGCGGTATACAGACTCATCAACTTGCTTACCTTTTTTCTTAAAGGTTAGCTTGTCCATAAGTGTTGTTTTAGCAGCTTTACCATAAACGTAGAAACCTTTTTGGTTCTTCTTACCTTTACGCTCGTCTTTCGTTAACTTGTCCATTGCTGTTGGCAGTGCAAAACGCTCACCAAATGCATCGTATAAAATACCAGCAACTTTAGAGCCTACGTCAATACCAACTTCATCAAGCAACGTCATTGGGCCTACAGGGAAACCAAACTTAACTAACGCTTTGTCGATTTTCTCAACCGGCTCACCTTCCATAACAACGTTCGCCGCTTCATTCATGTACAAACCAAGAATACGGTTAACAAAGAATCCAGCTTCATCTTTTACTACGATTGGAGTTTTACCTTGACGACGCGCAAACTCTACCGTTGTAGAAATTGTTTCGTCAGATGTTTTTTCCGTCGCGATTACTTCAACTAGTGGCATTTTATCCACTGGTGAGAAGTAGTGAAGACCAATTACATTTTCTGGACGAGCCGCTTTTTCAGCTATGTTTTTAATTGGTAGCGAAGACGTATTTGAAGCAAAAATTGTACTTTCGTTACAGTTTTCTTCAATATCAGCAACCATACGCTGTTTCAGGTTTAAGTCTTCAAATACCGCTTCAACAATAATGTCAGCATCTTTAAAACCTACAAAGTCAGTACCAGCACTTAACATGCCTAACTGCTTTTGCATTTCTGATTTACGCATAAAACGACGCTTAACTTTTTTGTTTAAAATGTCATAGCTGTATTTAAATGCGTTACGAATACCTTCTTGGGCAATATCTTTGATACGCGCAGGAACACCCGCTTTAGTAACAGTAACAAAAGCGATACCGCCGCCCATTAGACCACCGCCTAATACGCCCGCTTTTTTCACTTTCTTAGGCTCAACACCTGCAACACCGTTCTCTTTTTTCATTTCAGTAGTTGCGAAAAATAAACCACGTAGTGCTTTAGATTCTGGCGTCATGCACAGTTCAGAAAAACGCTGAGCTTCAATCTCAAGACCTTTTTTAGTGCCTTTAGAAACTCCTGTACGAATACACTCGATAATACGTAACGGAGCTGGGTAATTGCCTTTAGTCTGGCGCATAACCTGCTTCTTAGCTTGATCAAATACAATGTTCTGACCTACTGAGGTATTTTCTAAGAATTTGGCCATCATCGGCTTTTTCTTAGTTTTACGAACTTTTTTACCGTGACGCATTGCGTCAACCATTTCAGCTGCCGTGTCCATCAAAATACTTTGAGGAACCATATCTTCAGCTAATCCAGCTTTTACTGCTTGTTTTGCTCGTAATTGTTTACCCGTTAGCATCATGTCTAAGGCTTTTTGCAAACCAACTAGTTTAGGTAAACGTTGTGTTCCACCTGAACCAGGAAGAAGGCCAAGCTGAACTTCTGGTAAACCAAGTACTGTTTTGTTGTCGTCTGAAACTACGCGCGCATGACATGCCATTGCTAACTCTAAACCGCCGCCTAACGCCGGACCATGAATTGCAGCAACTACTGGCATTTTCATATTTTCAATTTTATCAAAAAGCTCTTGACCAATTTTGGCAATGGCTCTTACTTCTTCAGCACTTTCGCACGCATCTAACATAGATACGTCTGCGCCAGCAACAAACGAGTTTGATTTACCTGAGGTAATGATTAAACCAGAAACATGAGTATTGCTTTCAACTTCTGCAAAAACCGCATTAATCTGTTCAGCGAATTCTGCTTTTAATACATTCATTGACTCATTTGGAACGTCAATTGTAATCACACCAATGCCATTTTCTAGCGTTGATAATGTAAATGCAGACGTGTTATTTGATTCTGTCGTCATCTTTTTATCCTTTCCTTATAAGTCCGCTATTAACCGTCTACTTCAACAATCATTGATGCACCTAAACCACCAGCAGCACATGCTGTAGTTAGACCAACACCACCGCCACGACGACGCAGTTCATTGATTGTTTGCGTAATTAAACGAGTACCAGTAGCAGCAAATGGGTGACCGTATGCTAGTGAACCACCATTAACGTTAAACTTAGTCATATCGATGTCGCCAATCGCCTCACCACGACCAAGCTTGTCTTGTGCAAACTTCTTACTCGCAAACATTTTCATGTTCGCTAGTGTTTGAGCAGCAAATGCTTCGTGCATTTCAATTAAGTCTAAATCTGATAACTTCATACCAGCGCGCTCAAGTGCGATAGGTGTTGCGTAAGAAGGTCCCATTAACATGTCTTCCCAAACGTCAATTGCTGCGAAACCGAAGCTACGTATGTAACCTAGAGGCTCGTAGCCTAACGCTTTTGCTTTGCTTTCTGTCATCATTAAGATAGCAGATGCACCGTCTGTTAATGCCGTTGAGTTTGCCGCTGTTACTGAGCCGTGTTTACGGTCAAATACTGGACGTAACTTTGAATAACCATCAGCTGTAGAATTAGTACGGATAGTATTATCCATTTCAATGAATTGGCTGAATGGCTCTGGGTGTGCAGCCATTACTTCATCTTTAAAAATGCCACTTTCCCAAGCTTTGGTCGCCAAAGAGTGTGAACGGTGTGCCAATGCGTCTTGATCTTCACGGCTAATGTTATGCGTTTTAGCCATTTGCTCAGCCGTTTGGCCCATGCTCAAACCTGTTGAATACTCTGCAACTGCAGGTGGTTGAGGTGCAAGGTCAGCTAAACGTAATTTTTTAAGAATGTTCCAACGTTGACCAAGAGTACGAGCCTTGTTTAAGTCAACTAAAGCGCGCGCTAATTTTTTAGTTACACCAATTGGTAAAACAGAAGAAGAGTCAGCACCACCGGCAACACCAACATCAATAGAGCCAGCCATCATAGACTCAGCAATATTCACTGTTGATTGAAAACTTGTCGCACAAGCTCTAGAAACAGAATAAGCATCGGTATTTACATCCATGCCAGTACCCAAAACGATTTCACGAGCAATGTTTGGCGCTTCTGGCATTTGCACAACTTGTCCGTAAACAAGCTGTTGAATTTCTTTAGGGTCTAATTCTGCGCGTTGTAACATTTCGCCAACAACCATTTTGCCTAAGTCTAATGCAGGTACACCGTGGTACGCTGTAGCTTGTTTAGCGAAAGGCGTTCTAAGGCCCGATACAACCGCGATACGATCGCCATTTCTAGTCTGTAATTTGTTTGTCATGTTCTTTCCTGTTATCAAATCTGGTCTGACCTGTATTTATAGCCCGATTTTAACCAGATATTGTGTAAAGTCAAAGTTCTGCGCACTTTTCTCGACGAACACACTATTTAAAACTCAAATCATCCAAGATAACTCGTTTAAAAAACAGCCACTTGTTTTTTAATCATTGAACCTTATATTCACAAACGTGTCGTAAGTGGTATTGTAAACATCGCAACATTAAGCGTTATTGCAAGTCGCTTTTAAATCAAACTTTTTTTCAATTTTATCGGTCATATAAGTGTTAGCCGCAGAGGAAGTGTAGGATAAATGTCAGTATCTCGATTTGAACAACTAAAAAAATATCTAGATTCACAAGTTATCGGTCAACCCCAATTTACTAAAGCAATTATAGTCGCTTTGTTAGCCGACGGACATTTATTGGTAGAAGGACCTCCGGGATTAGCAAAAACGCGTGCTATTAACGCCCTTGCAAATGGTTTAGAAGGCGACTTTCACCGTGTTCAGTTTACGCCAGATTTATTACCAGCCGATTTAACCGGTACCGATATTTATCGTCCAGAAACCGGTGAGTTTGTTTTTGAAGCAGGTCCACTTTTTCATAACTTAGTATTGGCCGATGAAATTAACCGAGCGCCAGCTAAAGTTCAGTCGGCTTTATTAGAGGCAATGGCGGAACGCCAAGTTACCGTTGGTAAAACAACTTACCCTCTACCGTCACTCTTTTTGGTCATGGCAACACAAAACCCGCTAGAACAAGAAGGTACATATCCACTTCCAGAAGCACAGCTTGACCGCTTTTTAATGCACCTAGAAGTTGATTACCCTGGTGCAGAAACAGAAATTGAAATTTTGCGCCTAACTCGCGGTGAAGCTCTTTCTCAAAAAGTAGAGCCACCAACACCGCTTACTCAATTAGAAATTTTTGACGCACGAAAAGAAGTCCTGTCTATTCATTTAGCGGATGAGTTGGAGCAATACTTAGTTGATCTAATTATCGCCACTCGCCAACCAGGCAAATATGACAAAGACCTAGCAAAATGGATTGCTTTTGGCGCGTCACCTCGAGCAACAATAAGTTTAGACAAATGTGCCCGAGCAAATGCATGGTTGGACGGAAGGGACTTTGTAACACCTAATGATATCCAAACGGTATTTTTTGACTGCTTGCGTCATCGACTACTACTGAGCTATGAAGCAGAAGCGGCTGGCATAGATGCCAATACTGTTTTAAAACGCATAATACAGTTGGTTGCCGTTCCATAATCACCACGTTAATTAGGTTTTACAGAGTACTGATTGAATAACATGATAAATCAACAGCATTTAGCCTGGATAAAGGAAAACAACATTAGTGGCGTGCAATGCAGCCTTGATGAGCTTTTGCTATATCAACGTTATATTCACTTACTAAATACCAAGCCAAACTCGAGAGTTAAACATCACCTTTCGGGCCAATATCTTGCCAAAACAAAAGGCCGAGGTATGGAGTTTGATGAAGCTAGGCATTACCAGCCTGGCGATGATGTTCGAACGATTGATTGGCGAGTAACAGCAAGAACAGGAAAAACCCACACTAAGATATTTCGCGAAGAAAAAGACAGACCTATCTTCATACTCTGTGATTTGCTGCCAAGCATGTATTTTGGGAGTAGCTTGTTGTTTAAGTCTATCCAAGCTTGTCATCTTGCGTCACTGATTGCTTGGAAGGCCAAAAAGAACGGCGATAAAGTCGGTGGTTTGGTTTTAACGAATGACACCATGCTTGAGTCTAAACCAAGAGCAAGACAACAAGCCTTACTTCATTGGCTTAATCAGCTTCAATTAGGCCACCAAACTCTTCAAGGTGGATATCAGCAAGAAGCCAGTGTAGAAAACAACGTGAACTCAAAGCAATACGCGCAGGAACGATTCCAACAAGCTTGTGCTCACTTACGACAAGTTGCACACCCAGGAAGCCTAATTTATATAATTAGTGACTTTCAGAACCTATCTGAACCGGCTTTACAGCACTTGTTTCAATTACAAAAGCATTGTGAAGTTAATGCCTGTTCAATATACGATCCAATCGAGCAATCTTTGCCTCAGTATGCTGGTAACAATTTAGCCATTACAAATGGATTAGCGACAAAGGTTATCTCCAGTTTGTCTCAAGTAGAGCAATATAATAAAAGTGCAAAACGTCACTTTGTAAATCAAAAGCAAACGCTTCAGCAATTTAATATTAAATGGTTGCCTATTAGTGCGGGCTTGCCTTTACATGAGCAGTTATAGGTAATTTCATGCAAAATAATGTACTCAGCCAATTAAAAGACATTCAAACTCCAGAGCCAATTACTTGGTGGCCCTTAGCGTGGGGATGGTGGTTAGTAATCGTATTAGTCGTCGTTTCAATATATGTCGTAATACGATTAGTGATAAAGAGAATTGAAAACAACAAAGCAAAAAAACAAGCACTAAAGATGCTAGAACAAATCCACAATGAGCCTCATCCGCACAAAACGGTGATTGCCATTAATGACATTTTAAAACGAGTAATGCTGGTTTATACCTCAAGAGAAAGCATCGCTAGCATGAATAGCAAGCAGTGGTTTGATAGCTTAAACACTCTGAGTGAAAAGCACAAAATACCAACTCACTTTAGTCAGTTGGCTTATCAACCAAAATGTTCAGCTAAGGATGCAGACGAATACCTTAATGCAGCCCAAAACTGGGTTAAAAACACGTTACCGCTTTCAAAAAAACAAAAGCAAATAACAGAACGTTGGAGTGCTACCAATGTTTAGTTTTGAGTGGATATGGTTAGCTCTTTTATTGCCATTGCCTTTTTTAGTTTGGTTATTACCTGAACAGGACGCGCAAAAAGCGGCACTTCAATTACCAACGTTTGACCTTGTAGATAAACAGCAGCAAAAATCAAATCCTCTAGCATTCCCCTGGGTTTGGTTACTAGTATGGGTAGCGCTTGTACTAGCAGCAATGCGTCCACAGTGGATAGGTGAGCCAATCACAGTGCCTCAAGAAGGCCGAGAAATGATTTTAGCCGTGGATTTATCAGCCTCGATGAATGAAGAAGATATGAAAATATCAGGCCGAACGGTTAACCGACTTACTATGTTAAAAGTTGTAGTAAATGACTTTATAGAACGAAGAGTGGGCGACCGATTAGGACTCATCTTGTTTGCTGATACAGCCTATGTACAAACACCATTAACCTATGATCGCGCAACTGTTAGACAAATGTTAGACGAGGCTGAATTAGGATTAGTGGGCGATAAAACCGCAATTGGCGATGCGCTTGGTTTAGCCGCCAAACGATTTAATGACAAAGGTGAATCAAACCGAATTTTAATATTACTTACTGATGGTCAAAATACCGCGGGCAACATCTCCCCTACTGACGCTTTAGAGATTGCAAAGGAAACAGGTATTAAAGTCTATACCATTGGTATTGGTGCAGATGAAATGTTAGTTCGAAGCTTTTTTGGTACTCGACGAGTAAACCCTTCTGCGGACTTAGACGAAAACTTATTAACAAGAATTGCCAAAGAAACCGGCGGTCAATACTTTAGAGCAAGAAATACCGATGAGCTAGAAACTATCTACTCAATGCTGGATCAACTAGAGCCAGTTGAAGATGATCCTATTCAGTTAAGACCGCAACAAGCTCTGTTTTATTGGCCTTTGGCTTTTGCTTTATTGCTATCGACTATTTTAGTTATAGGTAATTTACTGAAAGGTCGAATCAAATTAGGAGGTAATGCGTAATGTCTGACTTTCATTTCCTTCGTCCAGAATGCTTTTATTTATTAGTACCGCTAGTAATCGTATGGGCATTTAGACTCCGAAAACAAAATCAAAGTGATTGGCAACAATGGATTCCTGAGCACTTATCCGCCACTCTCTTTTCTGGCAAGCAAAAAAACGCAAGCAAGGTACTTCCTGTTGGTTTAGCGATAGCTTGGTTATTTTCTGTTGTTGCACTAGCAGGCCCTACTTGGCAAAAGATTGAGAAACCAGTATTTAAAAGCCAAACTGCGAACATCATAGTTATGGACATGTCGCTTTCAATGCGAAGCACCGACATCAAGCCAGACAGACTGACCAAAGCAAAATTTAAAGCCATTGATTTAGCTACGTCATTAAAAGATAGCGACGTTGGTTTGGTTGCTTATGCTGGGGACGCTTTTACTATTTCGCCGCTGACGCAAGACGCCAGAAATATCACCGCCCTCATTCCTAGTCTATCACCTGAAATCATGCCAATACCTGGCAGTTATCCGTTACTTGGTTTAGAAAAAGCGCAATCTTTAATGCAACAAGCTGGTTATTTATCTGGCCAAATTTACTGGATAACTGACGGCGTTGAGTATGAAGACATAACCGAATTAAAACGATTTATGCGAGCAAGTCCCTTTAATATAAATATACTTTCCGTAGGTACTCAAGCTGGGGCGCCAATAAAAATGAAAGATGGTTCTTTACTAAAAGACAACTCTGGCAACATTGTCATGCCTAAAGTAAATGAATCTGCTCTCGACGACTTGGCTTCGCTGTCTGGCGGCATATATCAGCCCGTTACAGCTAATGATATGGATATTGAACGTCTATCCAACCAGTTACAAACCACCTCGAAACAGGATACACCAAACAACCAACCTGAAAGTGATTTAACAGGTGATGACTGGCAGGAATTTGGACCTTACGTTGTGCTACTTCTTTTACCCATTTGCTTATTTGCCTTTAGAAAAGGCGCAACAATCGCTCTTTTGCTACCGGTCACATTTATTTTATCGGTTGCATCGCCTGCGCCTGCGCTGGCAAATACAGTCCACACAAGTAAAGCGGCTGCATTGCCTGAAACGCATAACGCCAGTGGTGACAATCAACCATCTTCTACCTTAAGTAATATTGTGAACTCAATGTTCAAAACCAATAACCAACTCGCCAGCGAGGCTTATCAAGCAAATGATTTTGGCAATGCTCAACAGCAGTTTGAAGACCCTCAATGGCGAGCAACTTCTGCCTATAAAGCCGGTGATTATGAAACCGCGCTTAAACTATTTGAAGAAGATACTTCAGCCCAAGGCCTTTACAACCAAGGTAACGCTCTAGCGCAATTGGGTCAATTAGACCAAGCTATCGAAGCCTATAACGAAGCCCTTAAAGTACAGCCTAACTTAGAAGACGCTAAAACAAATAAAGAGCTAATTGAGAAGCTAAAAGAAGAACAGCAATCAAACTCTGAGAATAGCAATGAGACTGAAGGTGAAGCTGACCCTAACCAACCTCAAGACCAAAACCAGCAAGGCGATCAACAAAGTGATCAACAAAACAGCGAGCAAAACGGCCAGCAAAACCAACAAGAGCAGAATCAAAACGATAGCGAAACAAATGGTTCAAATGACCAAAAACAAGATCAACAGTCATCTGAGCAACAAAACCAACCTTCAGACTCTCCATCACAGCAAAAAAGCAATGAGAATGGTGCACAACAAGGTGAAACTAAAGAACAACCGTCTGAACTAACTGAAGCGAATAAAGACGGTACTGATGAGACACCTGATAGTACAGAAAACACTGGGAAAACGCAGACAACTCAGCTCACGCCAGAACAGATTGCAGAAAAAGAACAGCAACAAAAAATTAAGCAATTACTTAGAAAAGTTGACGATGATCCGTCAGTGCTATTAAGAAATAAAATGATTTTAGAAAGTCGTCGTCGACAACAAGAGCGTAGACGTGTAACAGGAGTAACTAAATCGTGGTAAGTAGTTTTAAGGCTTTTCATACCAATCAAATTCGTCTTTTATTCAGTGCATTCGTGTTGCTGTTAAGCTTTCAAGTCAGTGCAAACATTGAACTAAACGCAAGTGTTGATCGCAACCCTGTTATGGAGCGAGAATCGTTTGTATTAAAAATTGAAGCAAATGACTCTGTTAATACCAATGATTTAGACCTATCTTCTTTACAGAGAACAGGCTTCATTGTAGGCAGAACCGCGACTGGTTCTCAAACACAAATCATTAATGGCTCAATTCAAAAAAGTACAACGTGGAGTGTGGTATTAACGGCAAAACAGCAAGGCACTTATACTATACCAGCCTTAAAACTAGCTAATGCTTCTACTTCACCCATTGAAGTAAATGTCGTCAGAGCCTCCTCTTCCAAAGATTACAAAGACGAAAGTATTTTTATAAAAAACACCTTAGAAACCAGCAACCTTTATGTTCAGCAGTCCGTTAAACTAACAACTAAATTATATATATCACCACAAGTTCAACTGCAAAGCGGTAGCCTCTCTGAGCCAACGCTTGAAGGGGCCTTGATTCAACAGCAAGGTAAAGATAAAGATGCCACAGAAATAATTAATGGTATTAGATACCGAGTTATTGAACGAATCTATACTATTACGCCACAATCAAGTGGAGACTTTACTGTTGTTTCTCCTACGTTCAACGGCGATGTAACAGCGCCTTCAAGACGTCGCTCTGCATTTTCTAGCTTTTCTCAAAGCAAACCAGTAACCGCTTTTGGTCAAGATTTTACAATTAACGTACAACCTATACCTCCAAGCTACACAGGTGTTTGGCTACCAAGTTCTATTGTGCAATTGAACGAAGAGTGGTCGCCTTCTAAAGATACTTTTGATGTAGGTGAGCCAATAACTAGAACGATTACGTTGACCGCTCTTAATGTCAACGAAGAACAGCTACCGGAAGTTTCAGGCCAATATCCGGCAAATGTAAAAGTTTACCCTGACCAATCAAAAACTCACTCTGTAGTAAGGCAGAACGCTTTAGTTTCGCAAAGAATTACTTCTGAAGCTGTTGTTGCTAATGCGCCTGGTACATATACCTTCCCGGAAGTTAAAGTGACATGGTTTAATACTAAAACTAAGCGCCAAGATGTTGCCACATTACCCGCAAAAACAATTACCGTCGTTGGTAATGAAATTACGTCAAGCACACTAGACAACACTGCAGGTAGCCAACCGTTAATCGGGGCGTCGGCAAATAAAAATCAACAATCCGATTGTGATTGCAATCTAGCAGGTACTTCTGACAATACTGATAAACTAGGATTGGCTTATTGGATTGGCTTAGGTAGTGGTTGGCTAGCCTTCATTATTATGTTGTTGATTTACATATTTAGAAGTAACAAACCAACCCCTAATCAAACGGTAAGCCTAGATGTAAATTCACCACAAAATTTTGATATTAATGAACTAAAGCGAGCTTGTTTAAGCCATCAAGCGAATACCACGAGCTCTTTACTTGCGGAGTGGATTACAATCAACTTCCCAGAGAGCACTAGCTATGATGATGCAAAAAAGCACATGAGTGCTGAGTTAATAATGTCTATCGATGATTTAAATAAAGCTCGATTTAGCCAAACTCAAAACGACTGGAAAGGTGAATTGTTATGGCAAGCTATTTCTAAATTTAACAAAAGTAAAAGCACTGTAAGTAAAAATCAGTTCTTACCACCGTTAAATAAAGCCTAACAGTGGCAATGGTTTTCTAACTCTATCTTTACTCTAGTTTTGTTCTTTATTCGGTTGCCAGGCATGTGCATCGGCAGCCGATAAAGGTTTGCTATAAAAGTAACCCTGAATTAGATAACAACCATTTTGAGCTAGATAATCAACTTGTGCTTGGGTTTCAGCGCCTTCAGCAATAACTTCTAACCCTAACTTTTGAGACATAGCGATAATAGCAGCGGTAATTTCCATATCACTTTCATCATCCGGTATATCTTTAATAAACGACCTATCTATTTTTAACGTTTCCACTGGAAACCTTTTTATATAAGCCAAAGAAGAATAACCTGTCCCAAAATCATCAATTGAAATACCAACACCTAAAGCCTGAATACTATAAAGTTGGCGAATTGCGTCTTCAACATCCGTCATTAAACTCGACTCTGTAATCTCTACTTCTAAAAGAGAAGGTTTAATCCCATACCGCTCAATAATAGCCTTTAGCTCAGATGTAACCTTGCCACTTTCAAATTGCTTGGCACTTAAATTAATTGAAACCGGTACTTTTTTGTTTTGTTGGCTAACAAACTCAGCAGCTTGCTCAATAACCCAGCTACCAATTTTCAATATCAGGTTACTCTGCTCTGCCAACGGAATGAAGTCCGCGGGAGAAACAAAGCCCAGTGTATCGTTATGCCATCTAAGTAAGGCTTCAAAACCCACCAATTCCATGCTCTGACTATTTACTTTAGGCTGAAAAACAAGCTCTAGCTCCTGCTTGTCGATTGCCTTGGCTAATTCACTCTCCATTTGAATACGTAGGCGCGTGGCGTCATTAAGAGCCTTAGTGTAAAAGTGATAAGAGCTTTTACCCAATGATTTAGCTTCATACATCGCGAGGTCTGCGTGTTGCAATAGTAACTCTGGATCTTGTGAATCTGTAGTCGACATTGTTACGCCTATACTCACACCTGAATTAATTACCTTCCCTTTTATTGTAAAAGGAAGGCTTGCCGCTGCTAATATGGCATGAGCTTTTACTATGACATCCTGCTCAGATTTGATCCCTCCTAACAACATTGCGAACTCATCTCCACTCATTCTCGCCAACGTGTCTTCATTTCTTAGTTCAGAGGACAACCGAGTTGATAGCTCTTTTAACAGCAGATCACCAACTTCATGGCCATATAAGTCATTCACTTTTTTAAAGTCATCTACATCAAAATATATTAATGCAAAGTCATATCGTCCGCGCTTACTTATCTCAACAAGCTTCTCTAACTGAGCCACAAAAAAAGTTCGATTAGATAAATTGGTGAGGTCATCCGTGTAAACCAACCTCTCGATTTTATTTTGAGAATCCTTTATGGAAGAAATATCTTGTTGGGAAACCACATATCTAATGACAGTTCCCAAATCATCTCGTACCGAGGTTATACTGCAATTAACCCAGACTTCATCGTCACTGTCCTTGGGCTTAAGAATTAGCTCACCTCGCCAACTCTGCTTTCGCCTAAGCTCATTTTTTATTTGCTCTTTTATGAATGCCATATGGGGATGAACAAATTCAAAGTAACTAACACCTTTGAGACACTCATCGTTAGAGTGAATAAGGCTGGCCATTTTTATGTCTGAAGTCATTATGCAATAGTCTAAACCTAAGGTTACAATTGCATTATCAGAATGAGCTATGACTTGTGCCAAGCCTTTAGAGTCAGCCAATTTCGACTCTAAGTCACCAATCGTTTTTAAGTCTAACTCTCGAGTTCTATTTAGTTGATATAACTGCTGATAAATAGCTTCACTCAAATCAGCCAATTCATCATCTTGTTTACCCAATAACCGAAGGTCAGAAACCTGGCCTGGTGAATTTACAAGATTAGTCATTACTTTAAGCGGCCTGCTTATAATTAACAGGCTTAAAATATAGGTAAGTACAAATACCAGTATTAAAGCGATAGCAGCAAAAGTAATAAACTCTGTAAACGCTTTTTGTTGTGCGGCTAATAAATGTTGTTCATTTTCATAGGCTACAATAAACCAACCTAACTCTGGCAAATTCAAAGTACTTGCTAAGTATTTGTTTCCTAAATCCATAAAGAAAGAGTGTGGGCTTTGAGCAATATTACTATTAATAAACTGCATCAAAGGCTCTCTGCGAGCACTGCCCGCTAGAATATTGATACCGTAGGCATCACTAGACCTTATATACTTTACTCCAAAGTCAGGGTGATAGACGAGTTCACCAAATTGATTATGGATAAAAACATTAACGTTAGTTTGTGTAAAGTACGACAGGATTTCATCTTTATTAATATTAAGCGCACCAGATAGGACGCCTACTAACTTTTGATTTGAATAAACAGGTACTTGGTATTCAAATCGCACTTCATTTTTGGCGCCAACTAGATAGCTAGACCAACGCTCAAATTTGTTTTTTGAATTTACAAACAAATATCCTTCAAGACTTTCCTTTCTTTTAACCTTTAAACTGTCTGGCGATTTAAAAGTAACATCAAAGCCTTCAACTTTTTCCTCTAATAAGAGCGATTTAATTGCAGTATGCGACAAGTTGGTATTCGCATAAACCGACAAAGACAGGTCTTTAATTTGCCTTTCTAATTGAGTTATTTTTTTACGTATAGATTCTGTACTTTGGGCAAGGGTTGCTTGTCTTAGGTTCTGAGATTCCTCAAGCATCATATTTTTATTGGTGTGCAAAAACACGTAAAAATAAACAGTTAATATCAGAAATGTCAGCAGAAAAGCCAGAGTGGCATGTTTAAAATTCAAACTTTTATACTTGAGAATAAAATACAAATAGTACCCCTACAGACCGCTGTTTAACCCCACTTTGCGATGGAGTATTAATTGATAAAATGATAGCTTACGGTTAAGAACTCTAAATTACACTAAAAAAAACAAAAGAGACAATATGATGATTTGGTTATTAAGGATAATAAAACTAACAGCGATACTAGTACCCCTTTTGTGTATTTTAGTCTATTTCACTTTAAATTCGAGTAAACCTACACTTAATGCAGAGATAACAACTCCAATCCCTGAATTAACAACTGTTGAGCGCGATAAGAATGGTATTGCCACCTTCAGCTCAACGTCTAGAGAGTCTATTGCTTATGCTTTGGGATTTGTTCACGCTGAAGAACGCTTTTTCCAAATGGACTTATTGAGAAAAAACTCAGCTGGTGAACTCTCTGAGTTATTTGGAACACTAGCCGTTGATTTTGATAGTAAAATAAGAGTTCATCAGTTTAGAAAGCGTACAACAAGGTATTTAAAAGAATTACCTCAAGATCACAGGCAAATTTTAGAACAGTATACAAAAGGCGTTAATGCGGGATTAGCCAATTTAACCGTTAAACCATTTGAATACCTGATACTCAATACAGCTCCAACTGACTGGAAAGCGGAAGATAGCCTGCTTGTTCTATACAGTATGTATATTGATCTCCAGCATCAATTTGGCGACAGAGAACAATTACTAGGTAAAATAAAGAATCATTTTGGTAGTGACATCTACCACTTCTTAAACCCAGCAGGTTCAATATGGGATGCATCAATTGATGGTACCCGTTTCCCAGAATCCCCGATTCCAACGCAAGGTTTTAAAAGCCAGAGCACTGCAAATAACTCATTAGATACAGCGCCTTACTATGTATTATCTAACAACCACCATGAGTCACTTCCTGGCAGCAATAGCTGGGTGGTCAGTGGCGAACTCAGTAAAACCAAATCTGCCATGCTAGCCAACGATATGCACTTGGGGATTAGAGTTCCTAATATTTGGTACCGTGCAGGTTTTAGATATCCAATAAATGACCGACAAATAGCGATAGATGGCGTTACCTTACCCGGCACACCGGCAATGGTCGTGGGAAGCAATCGACAAATTGCTTGGGGATTCACAAACAGTTATGGCGATTGGAGTGATCTTATTGCTTTAAATACAACGGATAATGGTAAAAATTATAAAACGCCATCTGGCAACAAGCCGATTATTAAAGAACAAGAAATCATTAAAGTTAAAGGCGGTGCAGACAAAGTTATTACCATTTCATCTTCTCAGTGGGGCCCTATTATTGGTTATGATAGCAACGGCAATCCTTTGTCAATGCGATGGACTGCTCACGACCCAGAAGGCATGAACTTTAATCTGCTTAACCTTGAAACCGCATTATCTACTCAGCAAGCTATTAATATTGCGCACACTATGGCCATCCCAGCTCAAAACATAGTGATAGCCGATAATCAGGGTCAAATTGCTTGGACCATTGCCGGACCTATGCCTGTCAAAGAGTCCTCATTAGATTCACCCGATTGGGAAACGCCCCAAGATTGGAGTCAAGGCGACTATCGTTGGTTAGGCTACTTCTCAAGTGAAGAAAAGCCAACTGTAATGAACCCTTCTTCCAATAGAATTTGGACTGGTAATAGCAGAGTTGTTGGCAATGATATGTATAAGAAAATTGGCAACGGCGGTTATGCACTTGGCGCTCGCAGTTTACAAATAAAACAAGGTCTATTTGCGCTAGACCAGTTTTCCGAACAAGACTTCTTGAACATCCAAAATGACAACAAAGCGCTCTTCTTAACTCGTTGGCAGGCTCTTATTAATGACGAGTTACTAACACCAGACTTTGTGAGTGAAAATCAACTCGAAGCGTTAAAATTGCATATCGAGAATTGGAAGCAACGCGCATCTATTGACTCTGTGGGGTACACAATTGTTAGGGCCTTTAGGGTGGAAGTTCGTCAATCTATGTTTGACATTTTGCTAGCGCCTTTAAAAAACACTAAAACATCAAAAGTAGATATTCATCCAATTCGTCACCAAATTGAAACCCCGATGTGGGCTATTCTAACGAGCAAACCTGAGCATATTTCACCAACAGGTTTTGCTAATTGGAACGACTTCTTAGAACAGGCGCTATTGAGAACCATTAAGAAGTTAAAAGATAAACACGGCTCTCTAGACAACGCAAACTGGGGAACCATTAATACTGCAAAAGTACAGCACCCGCTTTCAAAAGCTGTACCGGCTTTGAGTTGGTTGCTTGATATGCCAAGTATGCCTGCAGCTGGAGATAGCTATATGCCAAGAGTACAAGGACCTGACTTTGGCGCGTCAGAACGCTTTGTAGTCTCTCCGGGACACGAAGAGTCTGCTATTTTACACATGCCAAGTGGCCAAAGTGGTCACCCATTAAGTCCATATTATGGAAATGGCCATAAGAACTGGATACAAGGTACACCATCCCCTCTTCTTCCGGGAAGTACAGAGTACACATTAACGTTAACACCAAAAGAGCGAGATTAGATTTTTGACCATTACAACCAATCCATTATCGGACATAAGAACACAAATTTCACAACTGGATTCAGAGTTGTTAACTATATTGTCAAAACGACGTATGTTGGCTAAATCTGTAGCTGAGCAAAAAATAGAGAACAATAAGCCAATTCGAGATTTACAACGCGAAGAGCAGATGTTGGTAGATCTTATTAATCGTGGCAAAGATATGCAGTTAGACGCCTACTTTGTTAAACAGGTTTTTCAAACCATTATTGAAGACTCTGTTTTGCACCAGCAAGCTCTACTTCAACAGCACCTAAACTTACCTGCTGGCGAGAATGGTGTTAATCGTGTTGCTTACCTTGGTAGCCATGGGTCATATAGTAACTTGGTCTGTCATCGTTATTTTTCTCGATTTCCGGGTCAACTAAAAGCAATGGGTTGCTCTAGCTTTTTAGAAATAATTGAAAAGGTCGAGCATAAACACGCAGATTACGGGATTTTGCCAATTGAGAATACATCATCCGGCAGTATTAATGACGTGTACGACCTACTGCAACACACTGACTTGTCCATTGTTGGCGAAATTACACAGCCAATAAATCACTGTATGGTCAGTGCGGTTCCAACTAGTATGGATAAGATCACAAAGCTATATGCACATCCTCAAGTTTATGCGCAGTGTAGTCATTTCCTAGCGCAGTTTGATGGTGTGGAAATAGAACATTGCGAGGCATCATCGGCTGCGTTTGAAGCAATTCAAAATGATACAACAGGCACTGTAGCTGCACTAGGTAGTGGTGAAGGAGCTAGATTATATGGCCTTAGTATCATTGCCGAGGCACTGGCCAACCAAAAGAAAAACTATAGCCGCTTTATAGTCTTAGCCAATCAGGCAATTTCAGTGGCGCCCCAAGTTCCTGCCAAATCCACTTGGATAATGTCTACAGAACAAAAGCCTGGGGCACTGGTTGATGCGTTATTAATATTAAAGTCTCACAACGTGAATATGTGTAAGTTAGAATCAAGGCCAATCACAGGTAACCCGTGGGAAGAAATGTTTTATGTTGATGTTGAAGGTAATATTAGAGACAACAACCTAGAGAATGCGATTGAAGAGCTAAGAGCGTCTACCCGCTTTTTGAAAGTACTTGGCTGCTATCCTACGGAAGATGTCCCACCAGCTAAACTGACTTTAAAGTCTTAGTAATTTATTTAACGCTTTGCTTTTAAGCATTGGCAAAAAGGTAACCATTTAGGTTACCTTTTTCATTATCCACACTCGTCTATGTAACGAATGGGAGAAGATGTATCCTCACCCAAGCTCTGTTTTATAAACTCTATGTGCTCATGCACTTCTGTTAAAGATTTATGCAAACTTTCAACATTAGCACCTTGGGTATTATTCATACCAATATTATTCTCTAGCGCTTCAGTAGCTTGTCTTAACTTGTCCAATGACTCTTTAATTTGAGACATGACACTTCCTAGTTTGAGTTGTATCCAACAAAAGTTTGCCCTAATAGCAGCTTGTGTTCAATATATTAAAATGTAATAAAAAATGTCTATTCGTCATTTTTGTTATATGGCTGGCGTTTGCAAAACGGCGTAAAGTCTTCCAAGCGCTTTTGTATATCCTTAACAATCTGAGCTTTACGCGTCTTCTTTTCTGGATGGTGAAGAATATCTTTATAATCGTTGATATCTACCATTTCCATATTAACTTTTATTTTTTTAAACAATTTAGGTAACGTCTGACCTGGTATTTGTACGTGATGCATACCACCACTGTATATAAATAATACCTTTCCATCATCTAACTCTTCTATGATGTCTGCCACGCCAGTTCGCACTGTCATCGGATTACCATGTTTGTCATTACCGTCGTGACGACGCATTCTTCCCTCTGGTAAAATAGCTACAATGGCGTCATCATTTACGCTCTTTAAGAAGTTGTCCCACGATTCATCTCTTTTACGACTGATTGGCACAAATCCAGGAACCAGCGCATTAAAAAACTTACCAACCACCGGTCTGCTAGCAGTGATATCCGCGATTGGAATTAGCAAGTGTCTTGCTATTTTCCACAAAAAACGGAATGGCGCTAACCGGACAAACAGTGCCTCAAATAAACTTGTGTGATTCAGTAAGACTATAAGCTTAACGTCATCTAATGCTTCAAACTTCTTTTTACTAAGCCATTTAATTTCAAATCGATAAAACAAAAAGCTAATGGCTTTTACAGTCGACATTACCGTAAAGCTAAAGCATTGTGCAAAGCGGTTTGCTCGCATTTTTGACCCTTTTTAATGTTCTTTTTTATAAGCTAAGTAACCATCTAGTCCATTAGAAAGGTATTGCTTGAGTGATTTATTCGGTGCAGTTGGTAAATGAACACTCAATAACATTCCTGGAGTATCATTAAAACTTCTGTCAATACCAATGCAGTAGTATCGAGCTCCAAGCTTCTGGTATTGTTTCATGAGGACGGGGATGTCCTTACCGTCAAGCTCTGTACCGCAAACGAGCGCGGATAATACACCATTATGCTCTCGATGTTTAGAGGTAAAGTCTTCCAACTCAGGGTTGTTCGGCACATTAAAGGGGTAATTTGCCTCAACTTCCTCAGACGGCTCTGTAAGTATTCTATTCATGTATTCAACACTGTTTGGTGAATAAAGTTTACTAATTGAAACCGTGCCATATAACCTTCTGTATTTTGGGTGCTTTACAACAAACTCTCCTATGCCTCGCCATAACAAATATAAACCATAAAAACTTTTCTGGTGCTCTGGAACGATAAAAGAGCGCCCCATTTCTAAACATGGCTCTTGTTGATTTATAAAGTTTGCCTTGAAGCTAAACATCTTACTGAGATAAAGGCTTTCTAGATTTCCATCCTTTAATAAAATATCAGTCTGCCCCATTCTGTATGCACCAATAAGGTCAAAGGTTTGGTCTTGTATAATAAAAAGGTGAACATAGGTTGCATCAAAACTATCAGTATCCATTGCGTTGCCCGAACCTTCATTGTGAAGTCGAAACACTCGTTCACGCTCTCTAGCAATTTCTAAAACAATATTACCAATTTGATGTTGGTAACCGTAATAAACTGTAAACCCTTTATAGTTGGCTAGCTTTTGTTCCTTAGGTAACAGCAGCAGTTCCTCCGAAATCTTGGATTTGCCAATCGGCTCAGCTAATGGAAGCATTTTTTTCGTTTTGTCTGCGGGCCATGAGTATTGATACTTAGGGTCTAAAGCATAAACCTGAGCTCGTAAATAGTCATTCATTGCACCAACATCTTTAAGCGATGATAAAATCTCTGGTGTCAGTACCCTCCCTACTTTCATATTTATTGGCGAGCCCCTTCTGTTCATCATCTCCCTGAACAGCATCACTAATTTGAGCTTTGACCAAATTCTAGCTAACAATAAAAATTGTGAGCTGTTTGTACCTTCAAAAAAAACAGGGACAACCTTCGCTTCGCAGAAACGCGCTAAATGAGCAGCTACGCGATTCCAATCTCCATCGCAGACCCGTTTTTTACTTGATTCAAACTCTGACACCTTGCCACTTGGAAAAAGAATCAGCACCCCATCACTATTTAAATGCCGACGGCAATCTTTTAGTGCTTTCATATTTGTAGGTTCTTTGGGTTTTAACGGGTCGATAAATATAAAAAGGCTTTGTAGCTCCTGAAACATAGCTAACGCCTTATTGGCAAGAACCTTAACATCACCTCTTATCTTCATAACTTCCGAAGCCAACGCAATGCCTTCTATGCAGCCAAATGGATGATTAGCAACAATAATAACAGGACCACTTTTGGGTAGATTAGCTTGTAGATTATCAACTCCCACAACTGGCGTGTTAAATTCAGAAATCAGAGTGTCGGCAAACTCTTTGTAAGGTAAGCCCTTGAAGCCACTGTTATCATATATAGCTTGGAGCTTGTCCAATCCCATCAGCTTGTCGCCAACCGACAATATATACTTGTACAAAAAGTGCTTAGACAAGTTAGGATAAAGTGAATGTAAGCTAATGTTTGACGGTTCAAATTGATTACTGATCATAACGACGTTTGGTTACTTTTAATTGCCTGAAGAGGTTTGTTTTTAAATTAAACCACTTCATTACAGCTAAAGGGAAATTTTTTTTAGCGCAACAAGGTCTATTGCTACATGAAAACAAAATACCTTACTTATGAAACGCTCGTTAGGGCTTATAGCAAAGATCTATATAGATATGCCTATTGGCTCTGCAGAGACGCTAATGTCGTTGATGATATTGTTCAAGAAACCTTCTTGCGCGCATGGCGTTCGCTGGAGTCATTAAAAGATAACAATGCTGCTAAATCTTGGTTAATTACTATTTTGCGAAGGGAAAATGCACGTCGATTTGAGCGAAAGCAATTAGACCTAGTGGATATAGATGATTATGAAGTTTCAGACTTAACAAGTACCAGTACTGAACAGGAAATGGAAAATCACCTATTACAAAGACAGATATTTAAATTGAGTGAAGAATATAGGGAGCCTTTGATTCTGCAGGTTATAGGAGGCTTTTCTGGTGAAGAAATCGCCAGCATCCTTGAACTCAATAAAAATACAGTGATGACTCGACTATTCCGTGCACGAAACCAATTAAAAGAAATTCTTGATACTAATTCAATGCAAAAAGGGGCTCAAAATGGATGATTTAACTTTCCGAAGACGTATTTATGCTGATCCTCAAGATTCAGACAATGATATTAAAAGCGCTTGCTCAGCAGACTCTAAAAAAGCCAAATTCAAAGCCGAAATGATGGATTTTGACGACAAGCTAAAAAATGCACTAATGATTGATGTACCTGAAAACTATGCAGATAGAGTACTACTCAACAAACATTTAAATAGCAAAAATAATAAGTCGAAAATAAATACCGTACGATGGGCCGTTGCCGCTTCTATTATATTTGCCGTTGGTATTAGTACTAGTATTTTGTACCCATTAAAAAACACCACAATGTTGATAAGCCATGCGATCTCTCACATGGAGTCGGAGCTTGATCATATTCCAACAAATAGTAACTACACATTAGAGCAAGTAAATGCAAAGCTTGCTGAGTTTGGAGGCACGCTGGTAGATAATATCGCTGCAATCAAGTTTGTTAGTTTTTGTCGATTTGAAGGAACACGCAGCCTACACATTGTTATGTCTGACAAAGGTGAAGATGTCACTGTATTTATAGTACCGAAAGATAGCGGCTTGTCTTCTCAATCAGCAGTAACTCAAAATCGTTATGTGGGAACTAGCTTGTCAAATAAGTTTGCCGACATGGTTGTAATTACCGAAGAAAAGTCATCAGCGGAAGACTGGAAAAAACGGATTTCTAGCAAAATTAATTGGCAAAAAGCTTAATCGGCGGTTTGGTAAGGTGAGTAGGCGTTCAAACAAGTCGTACCTCCTATTCAAGATAGAATTTTCTGGCTATGATACTGCTTCAAGTTAGATATAATTACTATTGAGTAATAAGGAGTATAAATATGGATAGTTTTGATCGCCACATTCTTTCTTTACTGCAAGAAGACGGTTCTCTCTCATTGGCCGAGATCTCTGAGCAAATCGGTTTAAGTCAAACCCCATGCTGGAGACGTATCCAACAGCTTGAAAATAATGGTGTAATTAGGAAAAGAGTTGCCTTATTGGATTCAGAAAAGCTCAATGTTGGCTTAACGGTCTTTGTTAGTCTCAAAACAAACCAACACACTCCTGAGTGGGCAGAGTCTGTCAAAGTGTTCGCCAATAGCTCGCCAGAAATTGTAGAGTTTTATCGATTAAGTGGCGAAACTGATTACTTGATGAAAGTATTAGTGCCAGACATGAAAGCCTACGATGAGTTTTATCAAAAGCTAATTAGACAAGCTGGCTTCAGTGATGTTAGTTCCAGCTTTGCGATGGAGCAAATGAAGTATTCTACGGAAATCCCATTAACTTATAGTTAATAGGTCCATAAGCGGAAGAAATATTTCATCCCCAACAAGCTCATTAAGAAAAATATTTCTAATGGGCTTTTTGTTTATTTGTTAAATAGAAAAAAGATTTCAATAATTTCTAACATAATAGCTTATAGAATATAATCATCTGGAGCCTTCATGTTAGAGGAATATTTTTCTACCTATAGAGATAAAACTATAGGTTTGAATCTAAAAAGCCAACTCAACGCACACAATTTACTCTACACTGACTGGACTGCAAGTGGCCGCCTTTATAGGCCAATCGAACATTACATTTCAGAACAAATTGGCCCTTATGTTGCCAACCCTCACACTGAGAACACAGAAACTGGCCGTGTAATTACAGCTGCCTATAAACAGGCTAGAGCAACCATTAAACAACATGTGAACGCCGATGAAAATGACGTACTAATATGTACAGGGGCTGGTGCAACATCCGCCATTATCAAGCTACAACGGCTCATGGGTTTAAAACAAAAGAATATATACTCTAATTCTACGTCGCTTTTCGAAAGGTTTACCCATTTTGTTAACAAAAATAAAGCAAACCTAAAGCCTGTCGTTTTTGTTACACATATGGAGCACCACTCTAATCAAACGAGTTGGAATACATTAGACGTTACTGTTGAAGTTCTAAAGCGAGCGCCAGATGGTCAACCATGTATTAAAGACTTGGAAAATAAATTAATCCAGTATTCACAAAGTCCATTAAAAATTGGCGCATTTACAGCTTGTAGTAATGTAACTGGTATAAAAACAAACGTTGGCCTGTTAGCTAAAACTATGCATAAACATGGCGGAGTATGTTTTGTAGATTACGCCTGTTCCGCACCTTACGTGGACATCGATATGCACCCGGAAGATCCAGAGGAGCAATTGGATGGTATTTACTTTTCTCCTCATAAGTTTCTTGGTGGACCAGGGTCTTGCGGAATACTCGTTTTTAATAAAGCTCTGTACGCTCGGCATAATATTGCACCTGATAAACCCGGTGGTGGCACTGTTTTGTGGACAAACCCGTGGGGCGAACAAGCATTTTATGAAGACATTGAAAAAAGAGAAGATGGTGGAACACCCGGCTTTTTGCAGACAATAAAGGCTGCGCAAGCAATAAAGTTAAAGGATGAAATGGGCGTTAGTAATATTGAAAAAAGAGAAACACACCTGAGAAAAATTCTGATGGCCGGTATCAGTGATATCCCAGGCGTTAATATACTCGAGCCAAATATTAAAAATCGCCTTTGCATTGTCTCTTTTTATGTAACTAATCTGCACCACAACCTAATTGTTAGGTTGCTTGATAATAAGTTTGGTATCCAAGCTCGTGGCGGTTGCAGTTGTGCGGGAACTTATGGGCATATTCTATTAAACGTAGACAAGCAGCAGTCGCAACAAATTGTCAATGAAGTAAACAATGGCAATTTATCACGCAAACCTGGCTGGGTTCGCATATCGTTGCACCCAACTAATACAGATGCTGAGGCGCGCTTTGTTGTTAGTAGCCTTAAACGCGTTGTTGAAAATGCAAATGAATGGCAAAACGAATATAAATTTGATGAGCGTTTAGGTGACTACCTGCTCATTGATGATTCAAAATACGACTCAACACTTTTAAGCCAAGCGTCATAATCGTATAACTACCATAAATAATAAAAAAGAGAGCATGTGCTCTCTTTTTTGTTCCGCAGTGATTATACTAAATTAAGCTACGATTTCTAATAGCTCAACATCAAATACTAGTGTTTGGTAAGGACCAATCGCACCACCAGCACCTTGTTCACCGTACGCTAATTCATAAGGAATCGCTAAACGCCATTTTGAACCAACAGTCATCATTTGTAATGCTTCAGTCCAACCTTTGATAACGCCGCCTACAGGGAATTCAACTGGCTCACCACGGTCATAAGAACTATCAAAAACAGTACCGTCAATTAATGTACCGTGATAATGAGTTTTAACTGTGCTTGCTGCCGTTGGCTTCTCACCAGAACCTTCTGTGATTACTTCAAACTGTAAACCAGATTCAGTAACTGTAACGCCTTCGCGTTGAGCATTTTCATCTAAGAATTTTTGGCCTTCAGCTGACGCCGCTTTCGCTTGCTCAGCTTGAGCAGCTTGCATGCGCTCATTAATAACACCAAATGCTGCACGTAAGTCTTCAACTTCAACGGCGTACTCTTTACCTTCCAAAGAATCAATAACACCTTGTGCTACAGCAGTTGCGTCTAAACCTTCAAAAGGGTTGCTTGCAACTTGGTCACCAATTTGACGACCGATTCCATAACTTGCTTGTTGTTCTACTGATGTAAACTGAGACATATAACTCTCTTTTTTTGCTGTAGTAAATAAAACCGGAATGTTAGCACAGTGGCACTAATTATAAAGTGGGCTGGCTATTCTTTGTCGAAACTATCTACAATTATCGCACCCATTGAGGCTGGCATAGTAATTAAAATTAAACGTTTAAAAGCCAAAAGAGGCTCATCTATGATGGGGAATTTATTAAGAGAGAGAAGTACCAATGACACTACAAACGCAGCAAGCAAGTAGGCAATAACAATTCGGAAAATAAAAACCGGGACTCGATATCTTATGTTGCCTTGAAAAACACTGCCATATGTAAACAACCCTAAAAAGCTGATAGATAAAATAAATACCAGTAACAGGTTAATCATTGGCAGCGTATCCCCTAGGTTCCAAGCTTCTTCTGAAAATGAGATTGGAACCGCAAGTGCAAATGCACCTATGGTGACTTGCCCTGCATCTTCGGCATTAAAACTTAACGGCATAACACTCCTTGTTCAGTTGGGCGACTAATCATCGCCTTCGAGTAAGTTATAAAGAATTCGTCTTACATTATCTGATTCAAACGGCTTGTCGCAAAGGGCATTTACGCCAGCTTTTTCAATGTTTGCCAAATGAGTATCGTTTGCCTCAGAGCTTACCATTAGAATTGGAATATGAGATTGACCGCTTTGAGTTCGGATAAAACGAGTTAATTCCTCGCCGTTTACTTCAGGCATGTTGTAATCTGTTACAACTAAATCAAACATTTCATGACCTAAAATTTCAATTGCCTCAGAACCATCGGTTACTTGTGTAATTTTTTCAATACCTAAATTTGTCAAAACCCTACTGATAAAGTTCCTAGCCATTCGACTATCATCTACCACTAATACACGCACTGACTTGATATCAAAGAAAGACAGCTCCATTTCTTCTGTGCTAATTAGGTCAATCGTTGTATTAAGTGCGGTGCCTAAATGCTCAGGGGTAAAAGGCTTAGGTAAAATAGCAACAACGCCTGACTGCCTAAATATTTCCAGCTGTTCTTTTTTATGCTCGCTTGATACCAACATAAATGGGATATCGGCAAATCGTTCATTGCTTTTTAGTTGTTGAACTAATTCTAACGCAGTACCGTCTTCATAATACATAGCACTGGTTATTAGATCGGGTTCAGAATTAGCGACTTTTTCTAGCGCTGCTTGAACGCCATCAGCAAAGTCTACATGCGTAATTTCTTCTTTCGCCAATTCCTTTGCAATAAATTTTTGTTGTGTTCTTGATGGTTCTACTACAAGTATTGATAAATCACTTGGTGATAAATTGGACATAAATTGTTCTCTTTTTATAAGAATATATAAAACCCTAACCGCCGGCTAACTTACATTTATAGCCTAAGGATTCTAAAACTGCTTTAATTTGTTCTCTATCATCTCCTTGAATTTCTATCGTTCCATCTTTCACTGCACCGCCTTTCCCACACTTTTTCTTAACCGTTTGCGCTAGCTTTTTAAATTCCTCTGGTGGTAAGGATAGGCCTGATATTATGCTAACGCCCTTGCCTTTCCGCCCTTTTGTTTGACGTTCAATTCTTAAAAAGCCATCGGAATAGGCTTCCCCTAAGATTTCAGCAGGGACTTCTTTTTTATCTATTTTGCCCGTTTCAGTAGAGTAAACTAAGTTACCTAATTGATTTTGCCAGTCCGACATAACTTACCTTTTCTAGATTTATAAAGGCTCGGGAATCTACCACACCTTTTTTTATTTAAAAATCCTTTTATCTCAGTGGTTAAGATTTGTCAGAGGCCCACATTTGGTCTATAACGTAAAGAGCCGCATAGATTACAAACCTTTAGTGAGTATTATAGTTTGTTTTATCTAAGCGACCGATTTTTTATTCAATTACAGACCATAAGGGCGACATAATGAGCTTAAACACGTCAACTTCTGCAGACGGAACAACCTTTAGTATTCATGTAAAAGGCAAGTTTGACTTCAACCTAGTTCAAGACTTTAGACTTGCATATGCCAATGTAAGCTCTGATGTGAGCACGGTAATTGTTGACCTTAGAGAAACAGAATATATGGATAGTTCTGCATTAGGTATGTTACTCAACATGCAAAAACTACTCAGTGAAAAAGTGTCATTGTTTAAAATATCAAACTGCCGACCTCAAATTAAAAAAATATTGCAGATATCTAGGTTTGATAAAAAGTTTGATATCGATTGAGGGATTGATATGCCTCTAAAAATATTGGTGGTTGATGACCAAAATATTAATCGCACCATACTAACTAAATCGTTGGAGTTGCATAACCATAGTGTTATCACAGCAGCTAATGGTGCAGAAGCGATTAAAGAGTTTGTCACCCACCAACCGGATATCATTTTACTTGATGTCATTATGCCGGTTATGGACGGGTTTGAAACAGCACCAAAATTAAAAGCCCTATCCAAGGATGTTTATTTACCTATTATATTTTTAACTGCTTTGGATGATCAGGAGTCTCTTAAAGAGTGCTTAAAAGTGGGCGGCGATGACTTTCTTAGTAAACCCTTCGACCAAGTCATATTGGCAGCCAAAATTGAAGCGCACGCAAGAACAAGAGAACTTAGCAAAAAGACCTTCCAACAAAAGAAAAAACTAGACTATTACAAAATTCAAACCGAACGTGAATTCCAAATAATAGAACACATTTACGAACGAGCACTTTCGAATAATTATATAAACCCAACTCTAATAAAAACGCATTTAGCTCCAGCAGAGACATTTAATGGTGACATAGTACTAACAGCACTGAGCCCGAGAGGGAGTGTATATGTGTTTATGGGCGACTTTACGGGGCATGGTCTAGCCGCGTCCATTGGCACCTTACCTGTTTCAAAAGCATTTTATGCGTTGACGCAAAAAGGATTATCAATACCCGATATTGCCACCGAAATTAATAAAACACTCTATGGTTTATTACCCACTGAAATGTTTTGTGCTGCAGCGATAGTCGAGCTAAATTATAGCGCCACACAAATATCAGTTTGGGCTGGAGGTGTGCCTGATTTATATCTGCTTCATCCTAATGGAGGCGTGAAAACCTCAATACCGTCAATGCATATGCCTTTAGGAATATTGCCTACTTTAGAATTTGATGATACCCAGTCTATCTATCATGTTAATAAGTTAGATACTCTACTTATATATTCTGATGGTTTGATCGAACTCGAAAATGCCAACCATGAGTTGTTTGGTGAAGATAAACTTAGTGATCTTTTAAGCAATAACAATACTTCGAACATGGACTCGTTGATTCAATCGGTGAAGGAACATAAAGGCCTATGTTCTCAAAACGATGACATCACTATCATTGAATTAAAATGTGATGTCCCTGAGTTACCCTGTGAACAACTTGAGAACTTCTCTACTATGCCTCAACAGCAAAGCATTAGGCTTTGTTCCGACTACTTGAAAAAAGTAGATCCTATATCAGAGATAACCGATACCGTTTGCTCCATCAAAGGTGTACTCAGGCACAAATCTAATATTTTTCTTATCCTTTCAGAGGCCTACAATAATGCGCTAGAACACGGCGTATTAAGAATGGACTCAAAACTAAAACGAAAAAGAGATGGGTTTATTCACTATTATAATGAACGAGAGTCAAAACTCGCCAACCTAAAAGATAACTTTATTGAATTGGTTATCGAATATATTCCCAATAAAAAAACATTAGCGATAAAAGTAACCGACAGTGGCGACGGTTTTAATCACCAAAACGCTCTTAAATCACATAATGAAAATGATGACTTTGGTCGAGGGCTCAAATTGCTCAAAGAAATAGCATCACTCGTGCAATATAACAACAAAGGAAATGAGGTTTATATTGAATACATATTAGAGGACTAATATAGGTAAAAAGTAGCACATTTTTGTTTACTTTAGGTTAAACCTGATCTAGCATTCCCTACGTTTAGACGTCTAAACGTGTTTATGTGTATTTGAGGTGTGTTATGTTATTTGAGAAAAACAGCTATTTAGAACAGATTGAATTGTGGTGTGCATCGCATAACCCTTCTCTAACACTATCTTATCAAGTTCCATTATTAGGCGAAGGTGGCACGTGTTCATTGTTTGGTGAACTTGACGAAACCCCTTTTGATTTGGCCTCTCAATTACATGAGCATGAGTTACAGGTATTAAAACAGGTTCAATCAGTTGTAGACTGGGTTCATAACAATACAAAAGTCGATTGGTTTGGTGTTTACTTAGCGCGTGACAACAGCGCGTCAGAGCGAGTGCTTACAAAACTTTCATATTTTGGCAAACCATCTAGAGCTGAATTCCCGTTGAATGAAGAGTTCTCTAAAATCAGTAACAACGTAACAGTAGCGTTAACTGGGCACCACAAGATCATCAATGATGTTAGTGAATATAGAGCAAATGGCGGTGAGTATTATACCTGCGACCCAAAGGTACAATCAGAGTTATGCTGGCCAATTTTTTCAGCACCCAACAATTGTTTACAGAATAACAATAATAATAATTTAGTTCAGACTAGCCCTAATCAAAAAATAGTTGGTATTATAGACGCAGAATGTTTTGCAACTGATAGCTTTGATGGGCAAACACAGCAAAAACTTGCTGCTGTTTGTACTAAACTGTCAAATCTACTTTCGTTGCACTAACCCGCCTAACAAGGCAAAACTGCAAGAGAATTCTAATGTTTGAGCAATTAAAACCAGTACCAACAGATCCTATTCTAGGATTAATGTCTGAATACAAAGCCGATACAAACCCTAAAAAAGTTGATTTAAGTGTTGGCGTTTATAAAAACGAAACTGGTGATACACCAGTTATGCGTGCTGTGAAAAAAGCAGAAAAAATTCGTTTAGAGACTGAAACTACAAAGTCTTATCTTGGACTAGCGGGCGATGTTCAATACAACGAGTTAATGACATCGTTAGTTTTTGGTGATCACGCTACGGTTAAAGCTAACCGCATCAAAACAGCTCAAACGCCAGGCGGCACAGGTTCTCTTCGTGTAGCAGCTGAGTTTATTAAACGTTCAAACCCTAATGCCTCTATTTGGGTTACCAACCCAACTTGGGCAAACCACTTCAGTATTTTTGGTGCTGCTGGTTTAGAAACTAAAGAATTCCCTTATTTCGACTTTGATAGCATGGGCCTTAAGTTTGACGAAATGGTTTCAACTTTAAATACCGTACCTGCTGGTGACGTTGTTTTATTGCATGCTTGTTGTCATAACCCAAGCGGTATGGATTTAACGTTAGAGCAATGGCAAATTGTTGCTGACATTTCTAAAAAGCAAGGTTTCACGTTTTTAATTGATTCTGCTTATCAAGGTTTTGGTAAAGGTCTAGATGAAGACGCTGCAGGTGTTCGTTTACTTGCAGATCAGTTAGACGAGCTATTAGTTTGCGCTTCTTGTTCTAAGAACTTTGGTTTATACCGAGACCGCGTAGGTGCCTTTAGTGTTATGACTGCAACAGCAGAACAAACAGAGATTGCATATAGCGTTGCTCTAAACGTTATTCGAGCAATTTATTCAATGCCTCCTGCTCATGGCGCGGCTGTTGTAGCAAACATTTTGTCCAACCCTCAGCTTCGCGCTTTGTGGGAAGAGGAGTTACAAGAAAAACGTACTCGAATTAATGGACTTCGCAGCTACATTGTAGAAAAGTTCAAAGAACATAATGTACCAGGCAACTTTGACTTTATTGCGAAACAAAACGGTATGTTCTCTTTCTTAGGTATAGATAAAGAAGCTATTCAAACGCTAAAAGACGATTATAGTATTTACATTGTTGGCTCAAGTCGTATTAACGTAGCGGGTGTTAACAAGAGCAACGCTGACTATTTAGCGAAGGCTTTGGCTACTGTACTTAATAAGTAAATAAGGCTTACCCAGATAGCTCTGAGTGAGCTTGACAGAAAGTCTATAATTCAGAGTAATACATTAACTCTGAAACAAAAAAAGGAAAGCACATGCTTTCCTTTTTTTATGCTTTGAATAACAATCGCTATGACTTCCTAGCGAACATCACTATAACGCTAACAAAGAACAATATGACGCAGTACCAAACGTGTGTGATGACATCTAATGGTGAAATGCCAAATGATGCTGCGGCCAACAATGCTTGCGCTCCATAAGGAACTAAGCCTTGCGTAATACAACTGAATATATCTAATAAACTAGCGCTGCGCTTTGGCGAGATTTCACCTTGTGTAGCCAATTTCTTAGCAGAGTCACCCGATACAATGATTGCGACGGTATTATTTGCAATGGCACTATTCGTCACTAAGCCTAACGAAGCAATAGCCACTTGATTCTTGAAATACAGCGCCGAGTTTGAAGCCTTCGACAGTATTTTATTTATTTTACTAACTAAAAACTCCAAGCCTCCCTGATGTTTCATTAGCTCACTTAAACCACCAATTAATAAACTAAGTAAGAATATTTCCTGCATGTTTGCAAAACCTGCGTAGATATCTTGTCCTAGAGAACCAATTTCATAAGTGCCTACAAACGCCCCAGATAAAGCAGAAAGTAAAATACCTAACAATAGAACTAAAAATACATTAAGTCCTAAAACAGCTAGTACGATAATAAAGAAGTAAGGTAAGGCAAGTAAGGCACTCGTTTGTTCGCTGGTTTGAATTGCCTCAATAGGCTCACCACCTAAAAAGATATAAATGGCTAAAACCAAAATCGCGGCAGGCACAGAGAATATTAGATTTTCTTTGAATTTATCTTTTAATTCAGCACCCTGTGTTTTTGTTGAGGCTATGGTTGTGTCTGAAATAAAGCTTAAGTTATCACCAAACATCGCACCGCCCACAATAGCACCAGCCATGACTGCAGGATCAATTTGAGTAACTTCTATAACGCCAAATGCAATAGGCGCCACCGCTCCGATTGTGCCCATTGAGGTACCCATCGCAGTGGCAATAATAGCTGAAATTACAAAAAGGCCGGCTACTAAGTAGGCGCTAGGAATAACACCTATACCCAGGTTTACCACGGCTGAAACACCACCAGCCTCTTTCGCTACCGATGCAAAAGCCCCGGCTAACAGGTAAATCAAACACATGGTAATAACGTTATTATTGCCCATGCCCTTAATTAAGACAGATAAACTGTCATCTAAATTAGGCCTGTTTGGTAAAAGAACTCCATTTAAATACAAAGCTAATAATAGCGCTGGAATAATAGCAACCGGTGCAGGCAATTGATAAAACGCATACTCTACGCCAATTGATTGCAGGTAAATCCCAGTTCCCAAAAACAAGAGAATAAATAGACCTAGTGGCAAAAGTGCCCACCCAGATTTTTGCATTTCAGTCATTATGATCCTCTGATTTCATGCAGATTAAATTTAAGTGCAGCAAATGTACCACATGGATATTTAAACGTATAGACGTCTAAATGGTATTTATTTTGACTGTCTAAGGGCCTCGGCTCTTTTGTCTCTCATTTCCACATCGGCTTCAACATTCCAGCCCAACATCTGTTTGTCTATAATTTCAGATAAGGCATCAATATGTTCAGCTTCATCGTTTAAGCAACTTATATACTCAAACTTTTCACCACCTGCTTCTAAAAAGTAATCTCTGTTTTCTTCGCCTATTTCTTCTATTGTCTCTAGGCAATCTGCTGAGAAGCCTGGACAAACAACTTGCACTGACTTAATACCTTCAGATGGAAGTGCTTTTAAAGTGTGATCCAAATAAGGTTTAACCCACTCTTCTTTACCAAATCTTGATTGAAAACAAGTTAGGTATTCGCCCTCACCTAGCCCCAGCTCTTCCGCTAGCAACCTTGATGTTTTATGACACTGGCAAGCATAAGGGTCGCCGTTGTGCCAATATCGATTAGGAATACCGTGATAAGAGAAAATAAGTTTGTCTGCTTTACCATTTGCTTCCCAAGACTTTCTAATCTTATTTGCTAACGCAACAATCAGCTTCTTCGAGTCAGTATAATGATTTACAAAACGGAGCTCTGGGATAAACCGGGTTTTCTTAAATACATCTGCAACCGCATCAAAAGTAGACGCCGTTGTTGTTGCTGAATACTGAGGGTACAAAGGCAAAACAATAACTTTTCGAGCGCCTTGGTTAAGCAAACCCTGCAATTTACTTTCTACTGAAGGATTACCATAACGCATTGCAAAATCGACTATCACATCACTATTGTCAGAATAATGTTCCGCGACTTTGTTGGCTATGTTTTGAGTGTTTACAAGTAACGGTGATCCCTCTTCAGTCCAAACGCCTTTGTAAGCCTTTGCTGAACGACGAGAGCGAAAAGGAAGAATCACACCATTTAAAATACACCACCAAATTAGTCGCGGTATTTCTACTACTCGGGGATCCGACAAAAACTCTTTTAGATAAGGCTTTAGCGCTTCTTTAGTGGGCGCATCTGGCGTACCTAAGTTTGTTAACAACACGCCTATTTTATCTTGCTGTCCATGGCTGAAATTTGGGGTATTTTGAAACTTCATTATTTTCTCTATATTTACTAATTTTTGCGACTTGAGGTAGTACGCTTACTTTCGCTTTTTCGTTTACTTTAAATGATTTACTAAAAACAGGTTTAGAATTTACATTAAAGGCCGATACATTTTTATTAAAGAGTAGCTCACCACGTCAGAGAGTTGTATGTATTCTAGCGCGATAAAACTAGTTTTGCTGATAACTTTATTACTTAACAGTAATTTAGTTAAGTCAGCTGTGCCAGGTGATCAGGCTAATAGCCAAACGACAAATCAACTGAGTGCTTCTTCATTATTATTCCAAGACTTAAAACGTTACATTCCTGAGCAAAACGTTCGAGTCCTTAAAACAAAAAAAAACGAACAATTTATCGCCTTACACAAAGAAGAAACAACAGGTATTCCCAAAGGTATCGCCTTTATATTGCCCGATATCAATCAATCTATTTTTAGGCAGGCCGTGACTACTGCACTTTATAAAGACTTAGATAACTACGGTTGGACATCATTAGTTCTCACCATGCCTTCGTTACCAGAACTAAAACAAGCCTGGATAAATGAATCCGATAGCCCGCAAGAAAATGAGCAAGCCGCAAATTCTGATCAATCAGAGCAACAAGGCGCCGCGCAGAGCACTTCTAATGAGTCGTCACAACAAACTGAGTCTCAGAATGATCAGCAAACGGAAAATACTGACGACACAACAAGTAATGTTGAGCAAGCGGCCATTGACCCATCTTTATACGCACAATTAGAAGACTTAAGCCCTACTTATGAATCAGAGCTAAGCGAACGAATTCAAAAAGCGATTGGTGAACGTTTGGAATCTGGTTTTGAATTTACTAGCATTTATCCTGGCTTTTATTTGATGATTTGTGAGGGGCAATCCTGCTTTTGGTTAAATCGATTAATAGCGGAGCAAAAAATACCTGAACCTGACGGTTTAATCATGATTGGTGCCTATATGCCACAAGCAGATTTAAACCGAGCTTTTGCAGATGAAGTGGCTAAAACTGAGTTTCCAGTGCTTGATATTATTTCAGCAAACCATAACCAATGGACACATGCGATAAAGAAGTGGCGAAAGAAAATGGCACGTAAGAACTTCAAAACTAATTATCGTCAACGTGAACTCACTTTCTTTTTTGACTACCGAGACCAACAGAGAAGAATGATAAAAGAAATTTACGGTTTTACAAACGCCGTGGGTTTGTAGGTTATTGGATTAGTTAGTTAGCTAGCTAGTTGGTGGTTGGGCGCTCTCACTCACCCAGCAAGCATTTAACAAAGGAAGCGAGTGAACTGCTGAACTGCTGAACTAGGAAGCTGAAAGCTCGCTTAAAAGTCACGAGCCTTTTTGATAATTTCATAAGCAGACTGTATATCTTGAGTTTTTTGTTTGGCCACTTCCATCATCTCTGGTGGTAACCCTTTGGCAACCAGTTTATCCGGGTGGTTTTGAGACATCAAACGCTTGTATGCCCTTTTGATATCTCTCACTGAATCTCTGTCACTTACTCCAATTACAGCATAAGCATCTAATAAGCTTGGCGCTTTTGCTTCTTGAGAAGAAGAACTCTTTCGATCATATTGTTTGTACTTTTCTTGTTGCTGCTGTTTGTAATTTTGGAAACGCATTTCTGCTTCCCACATGGCAATCAGCTGAGTCAAATTACGCTTATTGAAGCCCAATTGCTTAGCAATATTAACCAACAAATTATATTCGTCGGCTTCCATAATTGAGTCTGAATAGGCCGTTTGAATTTGAATTTCCAAAAAGAATTGGCATAAGTCTCGACGATTGCCAAAATGATTTTTAAATTGTTTAATTTTTTTCTTTAATGGAAAACCAAGTAACTTGCCTTCACGAAATGCATCCTTCGCTTCCGCTACTTGCTGTTCGTTTAGGCGCATTTGATCCATAAAGTCATTGGCGGTTTTTATATGTTCTGGCGTTACACGGCCGCTGGCTTTTGCAACATGCCCCATAACTGAAAACGTAGTGTAAAAGAAGATTGATTGTTTAGCATCATTGCTTATTAACCATTCTTCAACGTTACCTTTGTCATTCATTCGTTGTAGAGCTTTGTCAAATAAGTGGCCGATCCACAACCCAGCTAACGCCCCTAAAAAATGGCGAACCAATAAAAAACCAAACAACGCACCTGCTATTTTTCCTATCACTACTAATCACTTCCAACTAATGAAACGTTTAAACCGGATTAATTACACTCAATTTCCGCTAGTTTCGTAGTATACAATAAAAAAATCGTATAGAATTCATCAGTTATTAAATTATTTTAGACCAGCGAAATTATGCGTTTCACGCTTCTGGTTATTGGTTAGTTGAGGTTATTTAAAGTTTGAAAAAGCACTCTGCACAAAAGGCACTTATTTTATGGACAGGTTTGGTATGTTTGCCAGCTTTTGCAGATCCACTATGCCATCAACCGTTACAATCAAAAAGTGCATTAAAATCAGTCTCTAATGCATTTAGCGGAACAATCCCCCAAGATACATTTGTTGTTCAAAGTGATTCCACAGACATCATTCGAGGCGAGAGAATTCAATTCGATGGCAACGTTATTATTTTTCAAAAACAACAAACCGTGCGAGCCGAACAAGCTACCTTTGATGAAGAAACAGGACAATTTTTAGCCCAAGGTAATGTAGAACTGTCTTCACAAGCTGCCACTGTCATTGGTGAATCAATCTTTATTGATGAAAAGAACAAAAATTTCGAGCTAATAAGCGCCGATTATCAATTTGGATTTAACGCCGGACGAGGCACAGCTCAATCTTTTTCAATAAAAAACAACAACGAATTGTCTTTAGAGTTGGCAACTTTTACTACTTGCCCTGGCGATGATCCTAGCTGGCTATTCTCTTCAAGTGAGATAGACATAAAACAGGAAGAAGGCTGGGGTGAAGCTTGGAACACTGTTTTTAAAATTGGTGATGTGCCTATTTTGTATGTTCCCTACATTACATTCCCACTAACTGATGTTCGCAAAAGTGGATTACTATTTCCTGAGTTTGGCAGTTCTAGTCGATACGGTGCCTATTATGCACAACCCATTTATTTTAATCTGGCTCCTAATTACGACTTAACACTAACGCCTGCTTATATGTCGCAGCGTGGTTGGCTACTTGAAAGTAATTTGCGTCATTTGTCTGAAAGTACAGAAAATACTTTACAGTTGGAGTATCTAAATAGTGATCAACGATACCCAGAACTGGACGAGCGATATTTGGCATTTTTGCAACATGAGTCTGTTTTAAATAAAAACTGGAACTTGCAAGTTCAATGGACCGAACTGAGTGACGATAATTATATCAGTGAATTTAACAGTGATTATCATCACCAAGCTGATACTCATCTGAATAATTTCGCTTTTTTACGTTACTCTACAAAAAGCACTCGATTAAATATATTCACCCAAGATATGGTTGAATTAGGTCAACATGACCCGTCTTATAAAATTCCTTTTCAAGTTGATCTAGACTGGGATGCGGTAACGTCAGAGTCTGGTTTAGGGGTCAATATTAAATCAAGCTACACCCACTTTGAAAATAGTGACAAAGATGAACACCAAGTAGACCGACTTCATGTCGAGCCTGCTATTAGCTACAATTACTACCACCCTAGCTTTCAGTTCGAATCTACACTTTCTTATTTAGCTACTCACTACCAACAGCAATTTAGAAGTGACAACGAGCAGAATAAAATTGACCGAGGTGTGGGTAAATTTAGACTTTTAACCGGTTTAAACTTCGAGAAACAAACTCAATTCTTTGGAAATAACGTAAGACAAACCTTAGAGCCAAAACTGCAATACGTATATGTGCAAAGCTCTAATCAAGATGGCATAGGTCTTTACGACTCTCAAAAGTTAAAAGAAGATTATTTTGCTTTATTTAGAGATCAAAGCTATTCCAGCGTTGATCGAGTCGATGCCATGGACCAGGTTACTCTTGGTATTTCAACTAGTATATTTGATGAAAAAAACCAAGAACTGTTCCGCTTTGGTGTAGGCCAAGTCCATAAATTATCTGAAGATGAAGATTTGTCGGGAACTAATGACGATATTGATAACTCGAAGCCTTCACTTGCTATCGAAGTCTTTGGCCAACTATCGGAAAATTGGCAAATAGATGGTGGCCTTTTATATAACCGAGATGATGACAAAGTAGAAACAGGATTTATCGCTCTAGACTATTGGATTGATGAAAATAAAAATATTCAGATTAATCAGCGTTATGCGCGGGATGTTGCAGATGTGACAATTAATCAATCAGGTATTTTTGGCAGCTATAAGCTAAATGAGAACTGGTCCATTGCTACAAGCTATCATTATGATTCTGAGAGAAAGCTAGACTTAGATGGCTTAATCGGCTTCGAATACCGCTCTTGTTGTTGGAGCATACAAGTGTCTGCTCAACGACAAGTAGTATTAGATTTAAATAACCCTGATTTTAACGTAAATTCAAATGTTGAATATGAAAATGGAATCAGCATTAACTTCACCTTAAGTGGATTAGGTGGCGACACAGCATCAAAAATATCTAAAATGTTTTCAAACAGTATATTTGCCTATCGCCGACCTTACTTAATTACAAAATAATGAGAAAAAATATGTTTAAGAATACGCTAATTAGCGCAGTAGTAGCACTGACGAGCTTAGTCAGTTTTGCGACTAATGCGGAGGCAAAACGAATAGATAACGTCGCAGTCGTTGTTGATGACAACGTGATTTTAGAAGGCGAAATTAAAGCAATTATTTCAGACGTAAGAGCAAAAGCTGCTTTGGCAAATCAGAGCTTGCCAAGTGACAAAGCATTGCGTGCACAAGCAATAGATAAGTTGGTTCTGAATAGTATTCAGTTGCAACTTGCTGATCGAATGGGTATTCAAATAAGTGATGCTCACCTTGACTCTGTCTTACAAAGTATTGCGGCAAACAACAATGTATCTGTTGATGCATTTCGTCAACAAATTGAATCAGAAGGACAAAGCTTTGAACGCTATAGAGAAAAGCTTCGCGAAGAAATAGCTATCAATGAAGTTGTACGTGCCAATGTTCGTCGCCGAGTGAATATATCTGAACAAGAAGTGGCGTCTTTAGTTAAGGTTATCGAGCAACAAACAAGTAAAGAAGAATACCAAATCGGTCACATTCTTATCGCCGTTGACAGTGATGCATCTCAAACTGAAGTTCAAGCTCGAAGAGATGTTGCGACAAAAGTTATTGAGTTACTAAACGATGGCAGCGATTTTAGACAAGTCGCTATCGCAAGTTCATCTGGTGCCAAAGCATTAGATGGCGGTGACTGGGGTTACATGAGCGTTAATGAAATGCCGTCTTTATTTGCAGAAAACATAAAAGGACAAGCGAAAAACTCTTTAGTAGGCCCGCTTCGTTCTGGTGCTGGTTTCCATGTTATAAAGGTACTTGATGTTCGCGGACGTGAAACTGTTGAAGTAAAAGAAGTGAAAGCTCGCCACATTTTATTAGAACCATCTATTATACTAAGTGAAGAGAAAGCGAAAAATATGCTTTCAGGTTTTGTTAAAGACATAAAATCTGGCAGTGCTGATTTTGCAGAGCTAGCAAAAACACATTCTGAAGATCCTGGTTCCGCGTTAAAAGGTGGTGATTTAGGTTGGGCAAACCCTGATATATACGCTCCTAAATTTAAAGAAACATTAGCTGAATTAGAGATTGGTGAATTTAGTCAGCCATTCCGAACTCAGTTTGGCTGGCATGTAGTTCAGTTATTGGAAACTAGAAAAGCAGATACAACAGAACAAACGAAAAAAGATCGAGCTTATCAAATTATATTTAAACGTAAGTTTAACGAAGAACAAGAGAGCTGGTTACGTGAAATTAGAGAGCAAGCATTTGTTGAGGTCGTTACTGGTTAATGAGTAACTTCCCTAAAATAGCAATCACTCCGGGTGAACCATCAGGTATCGGCCCGGACCTTGTTTTAAAAATTGCCCAACAAGATTGGCCTGCTACCCTTATTGTGCTGGCTGACAAACACATGTTGCAAGACAGAGCCGCTTTATTAGGCTTACCTATCAAGCTCAAAGACTTTGTAGAGGGTACAGAGCCTCAACAGCATATTCCTGGCGAATTGTTTATTATCCACCATGCATTAGCAGAAGCGACAGAAGTAGGTGTTCTTAACGAAAAAAATGGACGTTATGTTGTTGATACACTTACAACAGCTAGTGCAGGGAATATGGCAGGCACTTTTGATGCAATTTGCACCGGACCTGTTCACAAGGGTATTATCAACCAAGCAGGCGTTCCTTTTAGCGGACACACAGAGTTTTTTGCCAATCATTCAAATACATCTGACGTAGTTATGCTTTTAGCGACAGAAGGTTTGCGAGTCGCGTTAGTTACTACGCATATTCCTTTAGCTTATGTTGCAAAAGCAATCACTCCTGAGCGGATCACTAAAGTGGCCACTATCCTTTACCAAGACTTACAAGTTAAGTTTGGCATAGACAAGCCTAAAATTTTAGTTTGTGGATTAAACCCTCACGCAGGTGAAGGCGGTCATTTAGGTAAAGAAGAAATAGAGATTATCGAACCTGTTTTAGCTCAATTAAATGCTGAGGGTATGGACTTTGTTGGGCCCCTACCAGCAGATACTTTATTTCAACCAAAATACTTAGACAGCGCGGATGCAGTCTTAGCAATGTACCACGACCAAGGTTTGCCAGTATTAAAATACAAGGGTTTTGGAAATGCCGTCAATATTACCCTAGGATTACCGTACATCAGAACGTCTGTTGATCATGGAACTGCTTTAGACTTAGCCGGTACCGGCACCGCAAATACAGGAAGCATGGAAGTTGCAATCGCACACGCCATAAAAATGGCAATTGAAAACAAGGCAAAACGCTAAATGAGCAAGCATAAAACATCGAAGAAAAAACATTTTGATCCATCAAAAGGTATTCACCACGGTCACAAAGCAAGAAAGCGTTTTGGTCAAAACTTCTTAACTGACGAAGATATTATTGAGCGTATCGTAAGAGCGATAGCGCCTAAAGTAGGTGACAACATTTTAGAAATTGGTCCGGGCTTAGGTGCGATTACTGAGCCGGTAGCTGAACTAACAGATGCTCTAAATGTTGTTGAACTAGATAAAGATCTAGCTGAAAGATTAAAGACCCACCCTTTTATGGGCCCTAAATTAAACATTTATCAAGCTGACGCGCTAAAATTTGATTTCAACCAAGTTGTAAGAGAAGACAAGAAATTAAAGGTTTTTGGTAACTTACCTTACAACATATCAACACCGCTACTGTTCCACCTTTTTGATTATTTAGACAATATTGAAAACATGCACTTTATGTTGCAGAAAGAAGTTGTTAATCGCATGTGTGCAGCACCAAATACTAAAGCTTTTGGCCGTTTAAGTGTAATGACACAGTATTATTGCCGAACAGTACCAGTAACCGATGTACCGCCATCGTCTTTTGTACCGCCGCCAAAGGTTGATTCAGCAGTGATCAGGTTAATACCAAAAGAACACGACGCACGAAATCAAGTATCGCCTGCTATGTTAAACACCGTTTGTTTAGAAGCATTTAACCAACGTAGAAAAACGTTGAGAAATAGCCTACAAAACATAATCAGTGTTGAACAATTACAAGAGCTTGGCATAGATGCGACGGTTCGCGCTGAGAATTTATCGCTAGAAGACTACATTTCTATTGCACAGTGGTATGAGAAAAACAAAAGCGAGTCGCAACCTAAATGAATATAAGTTTTGTTGGACAAACTCGAGACATACCTGAGCAAAGTGATGCAAAGCAGAATAGATTTGTGTTTGCTTATACCATTGCCATCACGAATAACGGTGATATACCAGCTCAGTTGCTCAGCCGCTACTGGTTAATTACCGATGCAAACGGGAAAAAAGTTGAAGTTCAAGGTGCTGGTGTGGTTGGTGAACAACCAACAATCGAGCCAAATGAAACTTACACTTACACCAGTGGTTGTATATTAGAAACAGAAGTAGGCACCATGGAGGGGTTTTATGAGTTTGTTTCAGACTCAGAAACTGCACAAGTGCCAATTAGTGTATTTAGGTTGGCTGTTCCAAATATCGTACACTAGAGCAACTCATGACTGATTACTTTATTGGCGACTTACAAGGATGTTACGACGGTTTGCAACAGTCGTTAGCTGAAATTGAATTTAACAAAGGTAAAGATACTCTTTGGCTTACGGGTGACTTAGTTGCCCGTGGCGAAAACTCTTTAGCAACGTTAGAGTTTGTAAAACAAAATGATAGCTCAATCCAAACTGTGCTTGGTAATCATGATCTACACTTCCTAAGTGTCGCTAATGGAATAAAAAGCAAAAACCCCAAAGACAAACTTGAAGATTTGTTAAACAACGCAGATATACACCAGTATTGTGATTGGTTAAGACATCAACCTATGTTACTAGAACTGCCGAACAACAAAGGTTATATGAGCCATGCGGGGTTACCACCTAATTGGAGCACTGAAGATGCCGTTTATTACTCCTCAAAATTAGAGCAAATCTTACGCTCTAAAACTTACATTCAATTCTTATCTAACATGTATACAAATACGCCCGCTTTATGGTCACAAAACTTGTTAGAAAATGAGCAACTGGTCTATGCTGTTAATGGCTTAACACGCATGCGTTATTGTTCAAAAGAAGGTACACTAGACTTGAATTTTAAGGACTCTCCCGACTCTTTACCTAATGACTCTGAGCTAATCCCTTGGTTTGATTTTGATAATCAACGCTTTAGCAAAATAAAGTGGATTTTTGGTCATTGGGCATCGTTAATGGGGAAGTCTTCCAATCCAAATATAATACCGTTAGACACGGGTTATGTATGGGGCAATTACTTTACTATATTAAACTGGCAGACACAGGAAACCGTGAAAGTGCCGGCTTGTATTAATAAATTATAAAAAAATATTGCTATATTTTGATAGCTTTAACTAATAAAAACAAAAATTTGGCCGATACCTTTTACATATTAAAAAAGTTAGCAGTCTGCCGCCCAGGAGAACTTATGAGATTGACCGTTGCAATGAGAGTAATTGGAGGATTTTCAATTACTGCAGTTCTATTACTATTTTTAGGAATTAACTCTGTTTTAGTGTTAAACGATATTTCTAAATCAACGGAGACTGTAAATAACTTATCTGTTCCGGCCATGGAATCTAGTGCTGCCTTGCAGCAACAATTTATGGCAATGAGTAAAACCACTTTACTAGACTACTATGCCAATAGTTACGAAGAAGTAGAGCAGGCAGTGAAAGCCTTTAATAGCCAAGTATCTGATATGGATAAAGAGCTTAAGAGCCTAACTAATATTGTGGCGGAAACTGACGCACTAGGCTCTCAAATTCCTAAAGTTAAAACTTCCTACAAGCAATTCACCTCTTCTGCTTATCAGTTATTTTCTGCAAAAAAACGCACATTGGAACTGGCAGATAAAGTAAACGAGCAATTAGAAGAAACTGAATATGCTGCTGACGACGCAGCCACTTTTATTCTAGATTTTACAGACCTTAATGAATTGCCAAGTGACAATCCATCAGTGGTTGCTGCTACAAAAATAGAATCTAATATGCTAAGTATCATTACTGCAATAACTGATATTAGCAAAAATGATAACCGCTCCACTGTTGTCACTATCCGTAAAGAAATAGATTTTTTCCAAAAAAACATAAATGAAGCAGTGGCCGTTTTAAAGTCTGAATCACAGGGCAAAAACTATGACGGTATTGACTCATTATTAGAACAAGTGGAAGTGGTAAATGAGTTAATTAATTCAAATAATTCAGTTGGAGCCACTAAGATTGCGTTGTTAGATAAACGCCAAGAAGCGTATTCGCTGTTAAACAAAACAACTCAATTCTCAGAGCAAAGCATTGTTCAACTTAAAAAGTTGGGTAATACAATCAAAGACGAATTGCACGTTACAACCTCTAGTGTAAAAGAGTCTGTAAGTAGTGGTGTATCTAAAAACTTAATAGTGATGTTAGTTGCTTTATGTCTTTCACTCTTTATTGGTTATAAAACAGTTATTCGAGTAACTCGTCCTCTTAGTGAAGTAAATGAAGTATTAAACGTTGTATCTACAGGCGACCTTACCGTTAAACTTGATACAAGTAATAATGACGAATTTGGTGAGCTTGCTAAAAACTGTAACAAGTTAATAGACAGCCTACGAGACCTGATTCACGGAATTGTAAGCCGCTCGAACCAGCTTGCTACGGCGTCAGAAGAAACATCAATGGTTGTAAAAGAGTCAACGGTAGCTATTAATGAGCAGCGCTCACAGGTAGAACAGGCCGCAACTGCAACAACGGAAATGGCAAGTACATCTTATTCAGTAATGGATAGAGCAAACGAAGCTTTAGCCGATATAAAACAAGCTGATGAAGATGCAGAGCGTGTTAAAACCATATCGGACAACAACAAGCAAACCATTTTAGGTTTAGCGAGTGAAATTGAGCAAGCTTCTGGCGTTATTCATGAGGTTAACGAGCACAGTGCGGCTATCGGCGGTATATTGGACGTAATCCGAGGCATCGCTGAACAAACTAACCTACTAGCATTAAATGCTGCTATTGAAGCGGCTAGAGCTGGTGAGCAAGGCCGAGGTTTTGCGGTTGTTGCTGATGAAGTAAGATCGCTAGCAAGTAAAACGCAAGAGTCTACGCAAGAAATTCAAAATATGATTGAGCAACTACAACGCGGTTCTAAATCAGCAGTTAGTGTGATGAATCATAGTAAAACGCAAGCTGAGCTTTGTGTAACTCAAACTGAAAAAGCCACTATGGCATTAAATAATATTACTGACTCAGTGCATCAAGCAAATGACATGAGTGAGCAAATTGTGTCTGCAGCGAAAGAGCAGAATCAAGTTAGTAATGAAATCAGTGAGCGATTAGAGTCTATTGTTGCTATTGCTGAACAAACGGCTTCAGGCGCAACACAAACAGACTTATCGTCTCAAGAAGTTGCTAGGTTAGCAGAAGAGCTTCGCCAGTCTGTAGAGCAGTTTAGGTTGTAATTTAGATAGGTTGATGGACAGCAAGCTATCTTAGCTTGCTAAAGTCTCATAAAAAACGCCCATCGGGCGTTTTTTATGCTTTGCGTTCTAGTTTCTAGTTTCTAGTTTATTTAATCAAATCTTCAATTCGAGCTTTTAACTTTCCTGGCTTAGTCGTTGAGCCAAATCGTTCAACAACCTCACCTTCTTTATTAATCAAGAACTTAGTAAAGTTCCATTTGATGCTTTCAGTACCTAGCACGCCTTTCTTTTTGGTTTTAAGGTGCTGAAAAATAGGGTGAGCATTTGGTCCGTTTACATCTATCTTTTCGAATAATGGAAAATCAACACCATGATTTAAACGACAAAACTCTTGAATTTCAGTGCTATTGCCCTTCTCTTGCTCACCAAATTGATTACAAGGAAAGCCAAGGATAACTAAACCTTTATCTTTGTATGCATCGTAGAGCTCTTGTAAACCATCGTATTGGTAAGTAAAACCACATTTACTTGCTGTGTTTACAACTAATACAACTTTACCTTTGTAATCCGACATTTCTATTTTTTGCCCACTAATAGAAGTGGCAGAAAAACCGTAAAATTCACTCATTTGATATTCCTATTAAATTTTGCTTTTTAACTTAGCACCACACGAATCACGCACAATTAAATCTGTTTTCATGAAGCTATTAGAAATGGGTTCACCTTTTATAAGCTCAACAAGCTTGTCCACTAACAACACGCCAGCTTGCGCAGAATCCTGACGACAAGTAGTAAGAGCTGGCTGTGTGTATCTTGCAACGGGTATATCATCAAATCCAACAATTGCAATTTCTTCCGGTACTTTTAGGCCGCTTGATTGAAGTGCATTTAATACACCCGCAGCTATTAAGTCACTAGCTACAACAATTGCATCCACTTTAACCTTTGATTCTAATAAACTGATTGCAGCATCATATCCAGCGTCTTCGGTATTAACCGCATCCCTTTGTGTGCTGTCATCAACAACAAGTCCGGCTTCTTGTAGTGCCTCACTGTAGCCTTCAAATCGATTCATGAACTCAGGTGAGCCATCATCTACATTGCCTACAAAGGCAATATTCTTTCGTCCAAGATCAATTAGGTGCTGGGTGATTTGTTTTCCGCCATGAAAGTTATCACAGCCAATTGAACATGTGTTCACGCTCTTAGTTGCGGCACCCCAACGAACAAAAGGTGTACCATGACTAACGAGTTCATGGAGTTTAGATTCATAATCTAAGTAATTACCATATCCAAGCAAGATAAGGCCATCAGCTTTATTACTGTCTTTAAATACAGAGTGCCAATCGGCATCTAACTCTTGAAATGAAACTAAAAGATCATAACCTAAAATTCCGCACTCTTTAGTTATGCTACCTAACATAGATAAAAAGAATGGATTTACGAGTGAATCGTCGCTACTGGGATCTTCAAATAACAACAGGGCCAATGTTGTACTAGTTTGAGAACGTAAACTACTAGCATTTTTATCTACCGTATAATTTAGCTCTTTTGCTATTTGGCGAATTTTTTCTTTCGTTTTATCACTTACCAATGGGCTATTTCTAAGTGCTCGAGAAACAGTAGACTGAGAAACGCCGGCGCTATAAGCGATATCAAATGAGGTGGCTTTACCTTTCACAAATAATTCACACGTATTATTAACAATAGAGCAATAGTACCTAGCAAAAGATTGGGTGTAAACAATATTTAAAGAAGATAATCAAGTACAAGAGAAGAAATACATACGTATTCAGGAGTGTTAAGTGAACGATAAAAGAAGATGGTCTTTGAGGTTATATTTTAAGGCTAAACGCTCTTTCGTACAATAAAAAAAGCCGCAAAGTGCGGCCTTCTTATACAAAGTGTTATGTATTTGGTGATATCAGCCACTAAACCCCATTAGGGAATCGTTTTTCCAGTACAATTTCACTTTTTCTAATTGTCTGAAATGCTTTTGAGTATTCTAACAATAGACGTAAACCTTCATCAACACGATTGGCTACAAATTGCTTTTCACCAATATAACAACCCGCTTCATCAATAATACTATTAACTCTGTCTATAACAGTATTAACGGGTAAAAAGTTGAGGTAGGTATTTTTATAAACCGTTGAGCGCATTTCCTGAATCGGATAACGGCCACCAGAACCAGCAGATACAGTGACGATATATGCCGGCTTATGGCGAAAAACACCAGTGAATAAAAAGAATATGTTCTTGAGTGCAGGAGGAACCATACCGTGCCACTCAGGAACTACAAAAATAAACGCATCAGCCGCCTCAAGTTCGCTTTGAGGTTTAGACAAGGTTGTTAGGTCTAGAGACTCTTCCCACATTGGTAAATTGGCTGTTGATAAGTCAAAAATACTGACATCATTACTATCATCTAAACTCAATAATTGCTGTTGTAGATACAGCGATGTTTTATAACTTGCTGAATTATTGCGAGTACTTCCTGAAATAACGGTAATGTTCATAGTTAACCCTAGTCGTTGTCTTAGTTAATAAAAACCCAGCATAAAGCTGGGCTTAATAAAGTAATACTAACGCTAAGCTACTTCTTTGTCTTTAACAAATAACACAGAAACCGCACCTAAAATCATCGATACGCCTGCGAGCATAATTATATAAATGGCCTCATTGCCGAATACTGAGCCCAATATCCAACCACTTACTAAGCCAGATATAATTTGTGGCGCCGCTATCGTGAAGTTAAAGATACCCATATAAACACCGGTTTTATCCGCTGGCAGAGCGCCGGCTAATATTGCGTAAGGCATAGCTAAAATAGCAGCCCATGCGATACCAACGCCTATCATAGACAAGACAATACCAACGGCTCCCTGTGGAACGGTAACTTCGGTAATATAAAGGTTAACCGTCGTAATTGTTGGATCAGTAAAAATGATCATACTGATATAGCCTAAACCACCAGCCAATAACGACAGCGAATAAACAACTTTTCTGCCAAATGTATTGGCTAGTTTTGTCAGTACCACCGCAAACGCTACTGAAAACAATGCTTGAGCAGCATATAAAATACCAACCCAATCACCTGCTGCACCTTTAGCTTTTGAGATAGCATCTGGTACTGAGTTTGCCGCTAGATAGCTTGGGTCAAACCAATCAATTGCAACGCCCCATGTATTTTGGGTCAATGCCGCTGGTAAATACGTCCACATAATAAACAATGAAAACCACGAGAAAAACTGAACAACAGCTAATTGCTTCATTATGTGTGGGGAGTCTTTTAATAACTGCCAAAAACCAGCTAAACGAGTTAATAACGGCTCTTTAGGCTCATCAATTGCTTTGGTAACTTCTGGGCTTAATCCCTTGAACTCATTATATTGTTCTGGCGGATACTCTTTAGTTCTAAACACGGTCCAAAGCACTGAACCTAAAAGAATGGTCGCTCCAATATAAAATGACCAAACAACAGAAGGCGCTATTTCACCGGCTTTAGAAGCGTTTTCTAAACCTATAACGTTCGTTAATACAAACGGTAGAATAGAACCAACAACGGCACCGATATTGATTAACAAAGTTTGAACAGAGTAGCCCATGTTGTGTTGTTCTTTGGGTACCATGTCTGATACTAGAGAACGGAAAGGCTGGAACGTAACATTAAATGCCGCATCTTTAATGGCAAAGATTATCAAACCAAATAACATTGGCGGTATAAAAGCAACTAACAGCCCGGCATTGGGTAATAACGCCATTGCCAACGCCGCAACAATTGCGCCGCCAAAAATAAATGGCAAACGCCTACCCATTCCATTCCACGTTTTATCTGATAAAGCTCCTACTATTGGCTGTACCAGCAGACCCATAATTGGCGCAGCTAACCAAAATAAGGATAGTGATGACAGGTCTGCTCCTAAATCAGATAAAATCCTACTAACGTTACCGTTTTGCAAAGCAAAACCTATTTGAACTCCTAAAAAGCCAAAGCTGACATTCCAAACTTGCCAAAAGGAGAGTTTCGGTTGATTCATATAAATATCCTGTTGTAGACGCACTATTATTGTTATTTTTATGTAATTTGATAAAGCGTTATACAGCGCTAAATTAACGCTTCAGACTATAACGAAGGTGGAGCTCAAACAAACCCATACATACGTATTCAGACCTTCTCATAATGCTATTCAATTTAAAAAAGTAAATAAAAATAAAAGGTCCGGAGTTACAAGGTTTTACCTAAAATCCATAATTATTTTTAGTTTTAAACTGGCATTTTATAAAACTACTGCAACACTTAATGATCTTAATTGTTGGGTGACTTCATTTATGACTCGCTCAGCTTAAATACTAATAATAATTAAGTCCGAAGGATTGGAGTCTTTATGATCCCTATCGGACGTATGAGGGAGTATTAATTATGATTGCTCTATATCTTGTTGCAGGGTTAACAGTTAGCCTAATTTTGTACGGTTTTAACACTGACTCAGAGACAAATAAAAGTACATTCCGCTTAAAAAAATTGATACCGGCTGTGGTTTTAACTAGTTGTTTCTGGCCAGTAGTAATGATGTTAATTACCTTTGAAGCAATGCCAAAGCCCAAAGCCAGAAAGCCAGCAATCTCTTACAAAGACTTAATTTTGCCGGTAAATATTGAATCGGTGGAACACAGTGAGTTAATTAAGGATCCAAATACGATTGCGCCAGACCTGCCATTTGGACACCTACATTCAAAATGGCAAAACCTCAAACAAAAGACTAACGACAAAAATACGATTTGGGCATTTAAAACCCAGCCAAAACAACAAAGTAATAAAGACATTGTAGAGGGCTATGCGTTAGTGGATAGTAATAAACAAATTGTTGATTACTTGGTAACAGCTAAATACAAAGAAAATTATGGAGGCAACGGCAATACAGCTATTCATTAATCGTGTTATTAGCAACCACTCTTAAATGATTTCTAAGTGGCTTAGCGGCCACTTTTGGGTTATAGCCAGAAAAACGATTACAGCTTTCTACCTCAACTTCATCAGTCCTGTGCCAAAGTAAAACAGACTCTACTTCTAAAACAACATTTAGCCCTAGCATCGCCATATGAGCCTCGCCGTGCGTTCGAAACACTCTAGCGCGATCTAATTCGCCAAACATTTCTGGACCTTTGTAACCTGTGTAGTAGCCTTTCTCAGAATTAAACAGTAGAAACTGCCAAGCTTTTTTAACCTGCATATCGACATCCTTTAAATGTTATTACGACCATTCCATTGGCCACGTCACTGCAATTTATCCTTAAGTTACTATTAAACATAGTTCCTTTTAGATAACCCGCAAGTCGGGTTTACATATCTACGTTAAATAACCATATAATGGCGTTAGAAAACTCTTTACGCCAAAATTTCTCATTATGTTCTCCATCGACATCAGTCTTAGCCCTGACACTTGGAGCTTTGAAACCGTCTTTAGCTAGCAAGGCGATCATTTTGTTTTGATTATTAACAACATCAACACCTTCTTTTTCACCTACCAAAAAATACCATTTGTTTTCTTTTGGTGGCATATTTTCAGTGGTAAAGCTATAGATATCAGGAGCATACCAGTATGAGGTGGAAAACAGGCCGGCTTTACCAAATACATCACTATATTTTACTGCTGCATAATTGGTAATAAGTGAGCCCATGGAACTTCCAAGCATCGCAGTATTTTGCCTGTTGGTTAAAGTCCTGAACTTGCTGTCTACGTATGGCTTAATTACATTTACAACATCCTTTATGTATAAATGCCCCTCTGCCTCACCGTACTTCTCATGCGGCCAGGCACTATATTCATTGAGCCTTTTTTGTGGATGGTTATCAATACCTGCAACAATCAGTTCAAAGCCAAACTTCATCGCAATTGCATCCAAGCTTTCATCAATGCCCCACTCACCAACAAAACTTGTTTTGTCATCAAATAAATTTTGGGCATCGTGCATGTAAAGCACCGGATAACGTTTGCTTTGATTTTTGTCATACGAAGGAGGGAGATAAATACGTAATGTTCGAGAGCGCTTTAATGATGTTAAATACACAGCGTTATTTTCGATTATGACAGAACCTTTGTGAACGACATCTGCATAACCCTTTGGGTCACGCTCAACACTAACAGCGCTGGCAGCAAACAAGGCAAAAACCAAAGACAAACAAGCTCTTTGCATTACTTTTTTCATAACTTCATCCTTTTACTTTGAAAGGCAGCCTAAGCTTGATTCAACTCTATTTAGCTCAAGCTTAAATTAACTTACTTAACTTAGGTTAATTGCAAATAAATTAACGAATAGTCATCATCATTTTATCGTTTGCTAATTTTTTAGCCGCCGATGCACCTTGTATATCAGCATTCCAATCAAACTTAATTTCTATGCGCTGTAAAGCCTTGTTATAAAAAGCTCCACGCTGCGCGAGCTTAAACTCTTGTTTATTATTAAACAGCGCTATTTCAGCGCCTGCTACGTCAATGGAAATTGGCATTGTTGGCCAATGATTAACGGTTATATTAAACGTTCGATTAAGTGGCATACCCGGATAACCATTACCTGCACCAAGTTGCCTTTCCAAACTCATTGCATAACGTGGACTGCCCTTCAACTGATGAGCCGCGCCATTAATAACTAGCTTTTCAAATTTTCCGGTTGCTAAAGAGTCTTGAGAAATACCGTCGTCATTATAAATAGTCGCAGTGGTTGATAGCTGGCTTTGATCGTAATACACATCAAGGTTTAAAGATTCCGTAGAGTAATCAGCCGTTGTCATAATTGCATTTGTTGTTGGCACAATAGATCCGCCTTTAACAAATACCGGAATTGTATTTAGCGATAACGGATACTCGATCTCCTGACCACCTTGATAAACTTGTTTGGTCCAAAAATCTGTCCACTGCCCCCTTGGTAATTTAACCTTTATTGACGCTAGATTGGGCTCAGCCACTAGCTTAACTAAAAACGCATCGCCCCACATAAACTGTTGAGTTTCAGTTTGAAACTCTGGCGTATCATTATCAAAAAACATAGGTCTCATTAATGGTAAGCCCGTCATCGAGTTTTGATACGCCATGGAATATAAATAAGGCAGCAATTGATAACGAAGCGTTATAAAACGTTTTATTATTTGTTGGGTTTCTTCATCATGAAAAATAGGTTCCGGGGCAATATTATCTTGCGCATGTGGGCGATAAATTGGTTGGAAAACACCGTACTGAAGCCAACGAATATACATTTCTTTATCAAAGGCATCACCACCAGCAAAACCACCTAAATCAGAGTGAGTATAAGCTAAGCCTAACAAGCCCATTTGCATGGTTAATTCTGGTTGTGGTTTTAGTCCATCCCACGACCTTGAAACGTCGCCAGTCCAAGGGATCATGCCATAACGCTGCGAGCCGGCAAAACCTGAACGCATCAAAATAAATTGACGTTCATTTGGCATTGCTTCATTTAAACCTTCATTAACTAACTTCGCCCACTGATGTCCAAAGGCATTGTGAACTTCATTCGCAGAAGCGGTAATGCCAGCTTCAGAGAGTGTATGCAACATATCAGCTGGATGTACTTCTGGCTCGCCTAAGTCTCCCCACACTCCACTTACGCCTTGAGTAGCAATATCATGGTAAATAGTTTTAAACCAATCTTGCGCATCGTTGCTAAACACATCTATAAGCCCAGTATGTCCAAAATAAAAGTCGTAGGTTTTTACCTTGTCGCCAGTAATGTTTTTAGTGAGGACATTATTCTCAATCGCCTCTTGCCAACGGCTGCTGGTATTCAAAATGAAAGGCTCTGTGATCAAAGATGTTTTCACTTTTAGGTCATTTAATTCACTTAACATCGCATTAGGATCAGGAAAGGTACTTTTATCCCACTCAAGGTTACCCATATGACCCTGTATGTCTTTACCAAACCAGTACAAATCTAAAATTATTGAATCAACGGGGATGTCTTTTTCCCTAAAGGATTTAATCGTTTCAACCACTTCTGTTTGATTGCGATAACCAAATCGGGAGGCATGATTGCCAAACGCCCAAAGCGGAGGCAAAGGTTGTGTGCCTGTTACTTTAACGTACTCGTGAATCAAATCAGGATAGTCGTTACCAGCGATTACAATATAAGCCTGACGTCCGCCATCAGACTCAAACTGTAAAACGTCAGATTCTGTCTTGCCAAGATCGATAAAACCTTTAGCCGGATTGTCATACAAAACAATGTATTTTTTAGAAGACATGACTGCAGGAATACTAAAGTTCATTTGCTCAGAATGAGTGCCATAACCATAGTGAGCTCGATTATAGAGTGGCAACTTGTGCCCTCTTCGGTCCATGCCTAATACTCGTTCGCCCGTTCCCATTAAGCGTTCAGTTTCATCCAACTTAAACCGGAAACCTTGCAACGCATGAGAGCCAAAAAAGCCAGACTCTTCCGATAATAAAAGTTGTTCATTTTTGAAGTAAGAAAGCTGCATGCTTGCTTTGTCTATACTGACTTTCAGCGTATTAGTTGAAAAAGCCAGCGAGCTTTTACTGTTTATTACTTTGAGTTTAGGTCGATAGTTTTGCTTTGGGTCTTTAGCGAAGCTTGGAAAGTCAGCTCGTACAAATGGGTTCGCCAATGGCCTAATTTCAAAGGCATTGTCGTGCAGAGCTGTGATGTCAATTTTCCCTTCACTGTGCACCACAGTTAGGGTGTGACCGTTTAAAGAGTGGCTAACATAGGTTTTATTCGCACTAGCATCAAAAGAGAGCGTAGCAGCGAATAAAACAACAAAAACAAAACTAACGAAACGCATATTATTCCTGGTTTAAAGCTTGTTCGAATTTAAGGCCTGTCAAACGGGTAATGGTCTTAACAACGTATATCATAATACCAATCAGCATTATTAATGATGGAATAGCAATGACTGGGTAGCTCACTAACGTCATTTCACCTAACTGTTCGTTAAACTCAACGGTGCCCGCTTGGCTTGTCACTATCATCTTAGCCAAGATGTAATTTGCCGCTGCGGAGAAAACAAAAGTAGAGGCTAACAAGTGATTTGCGGTGTTAATTTTAGATTTAAACTCAGCTACATTGCCTTTTTCAGCCAACGTGTCATAAATTAAATTTAAGTTAAACAACGTTGGATTAAGCATTAGCTTGGCCAATAAAGGCTTTCCACTAAAGCCAGAAACGAGCACCACTAAACCAATAATGGCTGGAATAGCCGCTTCTTTAATTGCCAGCCACTCTGCGTCTAGCTCAAACAAACCTATACCGCCCGTTAACAAGGTGCTTAAAAAGCCCAACAACGAGATAAAGTTGAAAGTCTTAGATTGCACAAAGTCATAAATGCCATAAGCAATTGGGAACGCTAGCGCCACTATTAGTCCGTTAACCGTGCCTAAGTATTCATCTCCCGACAACTTCATTAATATCAATGATGGAATAATAATATTGAATATCAGCTCAAGGAACGTATTGTTCTTTTTAGGTTTTGTTCGTTGCGTTGTCATATTTGATTTTCATACTGCATATTTAGTTAAACTCTGTGGCCGATATTACCTTAGCATCGTAATAAGTGCGAGAAGCTAAGTCGATTTTCAGCCTATAAAAAAGCGACCCTAAGGCCGCTTCTATTACTTTATATTTCTATAATCGTCACTCTAGTGGTGAGGCTTACTCTGAGCACTGCTCTATAATAAGTGTGCCTACATCAGCACCTTGTGACGGGTTTGCTTCATTCAATGTTAATTTGAAGCTGTATGTCCCTGCCGCTAGACTTGCTGAGTTATTGTCAGTGCCACCATTGTTGTAAGCAACAACATGTTCCGTGCCCACAGCCAAGTTTGCTGTCTCAACACCACCTGATGAATTTGGGACCCACAATTGTGTTGCCCAATCACCGTCACTAGATGCTAATTTAAATTGCATGTTGCCATCAAAACTAGCCACAGCTTGGTAAATGTTATTACCTTTGTATTTAAGTTGGTAATCGCTTACTGCGTTCCAACCTGAATGGTCACCTTTAACATATAAGCTACCATCACCAGCAATATCAAACGGCGCAGCATCCGTTGAGTCAGCTAAACTACAAGAAACTAATAGATTTCCTAACGTGATTGATAATACTGGCGTTGCAGCTTCCACATTTAGCGTAACGTTATATGACGCTGATTGAGTAACGGTAATACCAAAGCTTTCTGTTGTACCTTCAATAACTGTAAGTGACTCAGAATCAATTGAAACATCAGCAAATGCTAGGTTTTCAGTCGCTAATGTTGCATCGCCAATATTAAACTCATAACTACCTGCATCTAAAGTAATTGAACCAGAGTAAACACCACGTCCATCGTACTCAAAAGCAGCAAAGCTTCCTGATGTAATACCTTCAACACCCATAATAGTGTCGTTGTACGGTGATGCAATTTTGTCTGGGTCAGTGGCTAAGCCTGGTCCTTGTGCACCCGCTTGTGCTTTTACAAAAACCGCAATAGTGTGAGCCGGAACAGTAAACGTTCCTTCTGTTGAGGTTTCAGCAAAGCTTGCACTACGAACAATCGTATCGGCTGAATTTAGTTGCGTATCATGTAATGTAAATCCGCTTGCTGTTTTCACTGAGTGACTTTGAGAAGCATCCGTTGCATTTACAACAACGACAATTGCATCAACACTATCATCTATATCTGAAACACCATTGCCATCGTCAATGCTCATAACAATTAAACCAGGCGTTTGGCTTGGCCCAGTGTTATGGAAACCGACTCGATTAATAACGTCCTGCTCAGTGGTTAAACTGAATAGAGGACTGGCCGCTCTAATACTCAAAAACTCTTTAAATACCGAGCTAGAAAGCTGAATATCAGACATCGCAACTGCTGCGTTAGCATTGGCGCTTTGCGCTACGTTATATTGAGCATCTCTTTCAATTGGTAAGCCCACATTCCAGTTATTACTTTCATTGGTGTAATCAACAAAGTTGAACCAATCGCCTGAATCATAAGTGTTACGGTCCATTGATTTAGAACGAATTTTATCAACACCTAATTGGAAAAATGGAATACCTTGGCTCATTAACGGAATAGCCGCTGATAACATGTGCACTCGCGTTCGAGTTGCCGCTGTTGTATCCGCATTAAAGTTATATTGCAGGTAATCATAAAGCGTTTCGTTATCATGTTTTGATACGTAATTGATAATGTCAGCTGGGTCTAGTGCATAAGAAGACTTGTCATAAACAATGCCTTTTTTAGTCACGCCTGACTGATCTTCTAATTCATAGTTTTGTAACGTGCCTGCTAACCCTAATCGAATATGATCAGACTTAGTTAAGTTGCCCTTTCCTAAACCTTGTTCACGAATTGAGTCACGTGGACGGTCGTTAAAGGTACCAATCTCTGAATTGGCTAGGTTGTACTGAGTCGCCTGTTTAAACAAACGGTCATTCGCGACTTCACCTAAGTTCCAACCTTCACCATAAAAGTAAGTATCGGCATCGATTGCCGCAACGGCTGCACGGCTATCAAGCAATAGCTGTGAAGGTAAGTGTCCCATTACGTCAAAACGGAAACCGTCTAAACCATAATGCTCAGCCCAATGAACCACAGAGTCCACTACAAACTTGTCCATCATTTTGTGTTCAGTGGCAATGTTGTCGCAGCAAGTAGAAGTTTCAATTAGACCTGTCACTTCGTTGTAACGATGGTAATAACCAGGTACAACTTTATCGAATACTGAATTGTCATAAACACCCGACGCGCTAGTATGGTTATAAACAACGTCTAGAATAACTCGAAGTCCCGTATCATGAAGTGCTAACACCATTTCACGGAATTCTTTTATTCTTGTAACGCCTTCAGGAGTAGAAGCATAACTACCTTCAACCACGTTAAAATGGTGAGGGTCGTAACCCCAGTTAAAACCATCAAAACCACTCATGCTCTCCACTAAGTTTTTAGCGTCTTCCGTAGCAGGGTCATAATTTTTTAATACATCCATTAGCGTGTCTGAATCTAACTCAACGCCACATACAGGTGCCTTGTTATTTTTTGAGCATAACTCTTCAACTGTATTGGTTAAGTCAATGCGATTAGACGCATCTTCTTCAATAGTGGCAATGTCATTTGCTGGTAACATATGGAAATGAGTAACACCTGCATCTGTTAATTCTGACAAGTACGTCATTGCATCAGAACCGGACTCAGTAAAGGCTTTATATTTACCACGATTAGCAACCGTCGTATTTTCATCACGAATACTAAAGTCTCTGATATGAGCTTCTAGTAAAACGCCCTGCTCAGGATATTCAACGGTAGGAGCAACGTGTCCAACCCAACCTGCAGGGTATAAATCAGCGTCGGTCATATTCACAAACTGAGAGTAGCGACCATTAGTCGATGTATTCACTGAATAAGGGTCTGTTGACCACAAAGTTTCAACTTGCTTTGTTAAAGGGTGATAAACCTTAGTTGATAATCGGTAATACAAACGGTCGTAACTCATTGAGCTATCGGTTTCAAAATGCCAAATACCGGTTTCAATATTTTCAGTCATTGCATGCGATTCAACTAGCTCTTTGTTGGCATTAAATACGTCTAGTTTTAACTCTTGCGAACTTGGCGCCCAAACATTGAGCTCAATATTACCACTGGCATTATAAAATAGGCCTAAGCGCTGCTCATCAGCATCATCGCTGCCTGATGTGTAAATATCGTCAAAGGCTTTTGCAAACTGAACATAAGTCGCAGACTCAGGCTCGTCATTGCTATCAAATGAAGCAAGTACTAACTGACTTTTTACTAACTCTTGTTGTTGTGCGTCAGTTGCACTAAACGAGTAGGCTTGCCACGTTGATAAGTGTGGAACTACTTCCTCAAGGCTTTCAGGGAAGTCTACTTTCGTTAACGTTAGGCTATTAGTAGTAGAAAAGCTGTTATCTAAACTGCCGTCCATTGACCACAATAGTTTTACATTATCGCTGGTGCCATTCCAAAAAATGGTATTTTCATTGACCCAATGAGCTGACGCGTTTTGAATTTGAAAAGGAGCTTCCAAAGACACATCTTCAGGCGCGGTAAATACACCTACACCAGAAACAACAAATGACCACCTATCATCTTCTAAAGCTAGCTTTTGATCCGTATCAGGATCTTTATTATCGCCATTATGAATAATGAAGTTGGCGCAAGTTGCGCCGGCCTTTGTATCAAATAACCAAACCGCACCATAGTTTTCATCTGTATCCGTTGGCGCTAATCCGGCAGTCCATTCAGTACCTGTAGCTCCAGTAGAGCCCGGTGATTCAAATTGAGCGTACCCATCGCAAGTCTCATCATTCCAAGCGTGCAGAGCAAACCCAGTGTAGTCACCATCATCACGGTAATAATAAATAGCACCCTGTGAGTCTGTTGGTTTTAGAGATGGAGCAGGAACGTTTACTACGGCTTCAGTCACAGTAACAGCTACTGTTAATGACACAGACTTGCTCGGAGAGCCGTCATCTGTCGCCGTTATCGTCATTTGATAATTAGCGGAATCACTTGCCAACAATTTAGATGTGTCAGTAACGCTGACAACACCTGTGTTGGCATCAATGGTGAAAGCAGCCTTAGGATCAACAAGCGCATAAGTAATGGTATCACCGTCCGCGTCGTTAGCAGCGGCAGTATAAACAACCGTGCTATTCGCTATGCCCTGTTCAACACTTAATGACGCAAGAGAAGTAAATACTGGGGCTGAGTTTTCAGGCTCAACGGTTGGAGTAATACAGGCATTTTTTGCATCGTTTAAAACTTTAGGTGCCGTACACTGTAATGGGGAGACATCGTCGCTGCCGCCTCCACCGCCGCAAGCGGTTAATGCAACTGACACTGCCGAAAGCAGCATAGTGCGATTGAGCCATGACTTATTTGACATTTTGTATTCCTGTTGAATTTATTCTTTATTATTATTTAGTAGGCGTATCTATTTTTATTGCCCTACTATAAAAAGAACGAGGTCAACTATCTGTTGAATACGTATGTAAATTATTTATTTGCGTTGAGTGCCTTTTCCAGCTCGTTGAGGTTATCAGCCACTACTTTATTTTTAGGATCTATCTTTTTAACTTCCAAAAGCCAGTGCTTAGCTTGCTTCAGATTCTTAAGTTCTGCATTCGCATGTGCCATGGCCAACATCGCATTAATATAGTTTGGCTTATGTTTTAATGAACGACTCAAATAGCGAATGGCCTGCGCCGATTGTTTACTAAAAATCAAAGCGCTGCCGGCTTGAAAAGCAAACTCCGCATTATAAGGCATAGCGTCTGACATCAATTTTGCAGCCTTTGCCAACTGTTTAGGTTGCTTGTTTTTATTGGCTAGCTCAAGCTCTGCTTGTGCCACATCAAGCCAACTTATTTTATTTTGAACCATCTTTAAGCCCATTCGTTCTGCCGCATTCGTTACTGGTGGTAAGCGCTTAGAAGTAGGCTCTGAAGTAAATGGATAATCCGCCATTAAACCCGCAATGGCTGCATGACCTTTATATATTTCCGCATCAAAAATTGGCAACTCACTTTGCGCTGCAAAACGCCCTACTTTATTAACTACCTTTGGTAGCTGAGGCGAAGTAACTAACGATTCATAAAACGTATTGGAAATCTCAAAATACCCTTTAATGGTTGGGTGCAAATGTTCTAGCATTAGGCTTCTACCAATAATGCCGTGCTCTGCCACCTTGGTTAAATTGCGCTCTGCATCTACTAAGGTGACATTTTCATCCGCCGCTAATTGCCTAATTATCTGGTTCATTTCAAGCGGTGCTCTAAATCTCAGTAAGTCATGCTGGCGAGCCAACTCAAAATTCAATTTTGCTTTACTAAACTGTTTTTGGCTTAGTTGCGCTTTTCCAAGTAAAAAGTATGCTTGAGCGCTGCTGTATTTAGTCGCTTGTTTTTCAATAATACTTTGCTCAATAGCCGACCACTGCTCAGGCGACTTGCGCAACATTGGTAAAAACTCGTCCTCAATATGCGTTGACTCAAATGGTGGTTGGTCTGCTAAATTACTGGCGATAGTACTCAAAAACACAGGTATTCCCGCTCGCTTATATTTATCTAATAGCAATGTCATGTTGCCATTAAACTGTTCAAGACCAGCACTAAATAACGGATTATTAATATCGATATTGCGATGTTTTGCCACTTTCGCCATTACCGTCCGTGATTGTCTATCGGCACTGTTTTTTATGTCGTTGTTGGCACTCGTTAAGCCGTCGTAAGCACTTTGCATTAATTGAAATAATCGAAGATTTTTAAGTTTAAGAAACATCAAATTCGCACTTCTTGAACTGTACGCCGAATAAGTAGAGCCTACGCCCATGATGCCTAAAAACTCGTTGTGTCCCGCGTAAATAAGCACTGCGTTCGGCTTTTGATCAATAATCTCATCGGCAAAGTCCAACAAGGTATAACTATTTACTGCAGATAAAGCGGTGTTAATAACTTCCACTTCTCTATTTGGGTAAGATTGTTTTAACCGATAATCCAGCATACCAGCGATTGACGCTCCAAAGCCATAAGGGAAACCGGCTGCCGTTGAACCACCTTGTACAAAAATTCTTAATCCATCTTTTGGTTTTTCAGCTAAAAAGAAGTTAGTTTCAATTGTCACGTCAGGACCAGCTGAAGGATCGGAAAAATATCGCGAAACAACGTCAGGTTTAGGTAATAAGTAACTTGGCGCTTGCGGATTATTTATAAATAGAGGCACACTTTGGCCAAAACCTACACCACGTAAAACTAACTCTAACAGTAATAAAATAACAAATGGTAGCAAAACGGTAATCGTTCTAAATAACCAAACTTTTGACGACGATGATTCCATTTTTACTCCGATGACTGCTGTAATTTTTTATAGGCGGACTTTGCTGACTCTACTTTTTGCAAAAAGAAAGTCACCCGTGCCATGTCTTTTGTTGTTTTTTTCACGTCATTTAATATCAACAAACTCGCATCAAATTCGTTTGCCAAAAATAAATCAAACGCTAAGTTCATTTTATACTTCTCAGAATCTGGCTCTAGTCTAAGTGCCTGGTTTTGATGATACCTAGCTAAACCCAATTGATTTGATTGTCTAAATAACTTGGCCGCCGTGTTATGACTCTCTGCTGAAACAGTTACGGCATCAGCAATAATACCGGCTACTTTTGCAGCCTCCGCTAAGTTGTTTTGCTGCATATATAATCTTAAAAGAGACTGTTGCAGTAATAACCAATTGTCACCTTTTAGGCGCTTTAACAAAACCTGCTCCAATGCAGATTCCGGCACAAATTTAGGCATTGTTTTGGGTGTATCGGTAAATGGATAACCATTGGTTAAACTGGCAATTTTTAATTCCGCATATTTTTCATTTAGCTCACTGATAGGCGACCAAAAAAGCGCATCAGCCTCGGAAAGCTCATTTTCAGGCTTGCCTAGAGTTTCCGTTATATTCTGGTAAAAGGCATCCGCTAATAAAAAGTAACCAAGCTTAGTGGGGTGGACGTGTTCTAACAACAATGTGTGATCTAGTATTTTATTGTTACTCGACTGCTCAAAACGGCCGTAAACATCAACTAGCGTTGCACCGTATTGCTTGGCTTTGTTTTCAATAATTGAGTTAAATGCACTTGGCGCTCTAAAACGTAATTGATCGTCGTCCTTTGCGTTCACATAACCTTGTTTTGCGGCGTCATAATTTTCACTATCAAAATCACTTTGTGCATTCGAATAAAGATTGGAGTCACTGGCAGCAAACGGCTTTAAACCTCGTTCAATACTAACTAAATTACCAATCAAAACCGGAATATCAGCTTGTTGATAATTGCTCAGCAACATATCAAGGTTACCGCTAAACTGCTCCAGCCCTTGATTATAAACATCGCCATTTAGTTCAATCAGTTGGCCCTTAGCCGCCTGTGCCATCACAGAACGTGACTCCGTGCTTGTCTCTTTTTCTGATGTTAATGAGTTTGATTTAATATCGCCTAAATTGTTTTTGTCTCCCTCAAGCACCAGCTGAGCGTAGGTGGACTCTAGTAACTTAAATAAACGCAGCGACTTTAGTTTTAAATATATCAGTGTTGCGCTGTAACTACTTTGCGATCCCATAACAGAACCCGCGCCTAACACACCTAAATATTCATTGTGACCTGAGTAAATGAGAACTAGATCAGGCTCTAGCTCTATTATTTCGTCTTGAATGTCTACTAAGGTAAACGTGTTAACCGCCGCCATCGCGGTATTTATAATTTCAATATTCTTGTCTGGATAAGCTGTTTTTAAACGTTGTTGCAACATGCCATGCAACGAGCCAAATCGACCAAAAGGAAACCCAGCGGCTGTTGAGCCTCCTTGGATAACAATTCGAAATGTGTCATTGCTTTTCTTTTTCCTAAAGTAAACCGTATCTGGGCTGACATTAGGGGCGAGCTCTGGTGAAGAGAAATATCGATGAATAAGGTTTGGGTTTGGCTGCAGATATTCACTTGTTTCACCTGACGCCTCTAACAAACTGCTATTGACGCTCTTCGGAGCTGAAATAAACAAGGGTTCTTGAACACCATAGTTCAATACTCTTAATACCATTTCCGCAGCAATAAACACTACAATAGGAATAAGAATCGCAATAAAATAAAAGAGAGGTTTTGCTGCTTTAACGGCCTTGTTTGAATTCACTAAAAACACTCGTTTGTTAAGGTGAGAAAAATACCAGAATTAACCTGTAACGTTATCCAATTGACACTATTCCCGCAAGCGTAAAATGCTATATACTGCTTAAAAATGTCACGATTTAATAAGATGACTTATAAAGGAATTTTGGGGTTTAATGAGCACACGTATTTTAGGAATTTCTGCGTATTACCACGACAGCGCAGCGGCACTGATTGTAGATGGTAAAATAGTAGCTGCGGCTCAAGAAGAGCGCTTTACTAGACTTAAGCATGACCCTAGTTTTCCAGCACAAGCCATTAATTACTGTCTGGCTGAAGGCAATGTAAAATTAGCCGATATCGACGCTATTATCTTTTATGACAAGCCATTACTTAAGTTTGAGCGTTTACTAGAAACTTATCTTGCGAATGCGCCTCGCGGCATCAGATCTTTCATTAGAGCTATGCCTATTTGGCTAAAAGAAAAACTGTACCTGAAGACCGTTTTAAGACGTGAATTTAGACAATTAGCTGAACTCGACAAAAAAGCCCCAATACCTAAACTTCTTTTTTCAGAACACCATTTATCGCATGCTGGCTCGGCCTACTTCCCATCGCCATATGAGGATGCCGCTGTGCTTTGCCTTGATGGCGTTGGAGAATGGGCAACGTCCACTGCTTGGAAAGGAAATGGAAATCAATTGACGCCTTTATGGGAAATTCAATTCCCACATTCCCTTGGCCTACTCTATTCCGCGTTTACTTATTACTGCGGGTTTAAAGTTAATTCTGGTGAATATAAACTAATGGGTTTAGCGCCATACGGAGAACCTAAATACGTTGATATCATTTTCGAGAAGCTTGTAACCCTGCACGATGACGGCAGCTTTCATTTAGATATGAGTTATTTTGATTTTGCCGTTGGCAGCACCATGACAAATAGTAAGTTTGCTGACTTATTTGGCGGGCCGCGCCAACCTGATGATGCAGAAGTAACACAAAAACAAATGGACCTAGCGCGCTCTATCCAAGTGGTAACGGAAAAAATTGTTCTAAAAATCGTAAAGCATTTATATACCTTGGCGCCAAGTGACAACCTCTGCTTGGCGGGCGGTGTTGCTTTAAACTGTGTATCAAACGGTCGCTTATTGCGTGAAGGTCCTTATAAAAATATTTGGATTCAACCTGCTGCAGGTGATGCAGGTGGCTCACTAGGTGCGGCTTTAGTGGCTTATCATCATTACTTTGACGGCAAAAGAAGCGTCAACAAAAACCAAGACAGTCAACAAGGGAGCTATTTAGGCCCGGCATATAGCAATGAAGATGTGCTTAGTGCGGTCAAAGACAAAGGTTTAACCGCTCATGTCCAAGAGGATTTATATGCTTTTGCAGCCAACTTATTGGAACAAGGCAATGTCGTGGGTTGGTTTCAGGGCCGCATGGAGTTTGGACCCAGGGCGCTTGGTAACCGAAGCATTATTGGCGATCCCCGCAATACAAAAATGCAGAGCACCATGAACTTAAAAATCAAATATCGCGAATCATTTAGGCCTTTTGCTCCAGCAGTATTAGCAGAAGACGTTAGTGAATACTTTGAGCACGAATGCGCAAGCCCATACATGCTGTTAGTGGCAAATGTTAAAAAGGCACTTCGACTACAAACTGACGAGTCCTTGTTTGGCATTGATAAGCTATTACAGCAACGATCTACTTTACCTGCCATTACACACGTAGATTATTCAGCACGAATTCAAACGGTACACGCTGAATCTAATCCTGAATTTCATGCTCTCATTTCAGCTTTTAAAGAAAAAACAGACTGTGCAGTCGTTGTGAATACCAGCTTTAACGTGCGCGGTGAGCCACCAGTTTGTTCTCCTGCTGATGCTATTCGCTGCTTTTTGGCAACGGAAATGGATAACTTAGTCATGAATAATGTAGTGCTTAAAAAAGCAGATCAGCCAGAGTTCGCCATTGCTTTGGCAAAACAAACCAAATTTGACAGAGACTAAGCCTGAATAGAACTTAAAGGGACTCACATAAGGAGTCACAACTAGATTATGAAAATTAATAAATCGAATTTAATGCAACATAAAAGCAAGCCTGCAGTAGCCGAACTGAAAGAGTTTGCCCTAACTATTAGCTGGGCATTTCCACTGTTTTTTTCAGTGATACTACCTTGGTTATTTAGTTATGCATGGCAGGTTTGGCCTTTGGCAATTAGCTTAGTATTAATGAGCTTATATTTGTTGAAGCCGGCGTGGTTATGGCTACCGCATCGTATTTGGATGACTATTGCAGGGGCTATTGGTTGGTTTAATACTCGTATTATTTTAGGACTATGCTTTTACCTTTTAATTGCGCCTATTGGCTTTATTTTAAGGATTTTTGGCAAGCTTCAATACCAAAACTCAATTAGCCAAAAATCAAGTCAAAACGCCCCTTCTAATTACGTAAAGGTTGAGGCAAAATCAGATAAAAAGAACCTGGAGTATCCTTTTTAATGTTGGAATTTATGTCAGACCTATGGGCGTTTTTACGCGTCCGTAAAAAGATTTGGTTATTACCGATTATTGTTATTTTAAGTCTACTAGGTGGCCTTGTTGTTGCTACTCAGCAAAGTGCATTAGCAAGCTTCATTTACACCTTATTTTAAGAAATGTGTTTTAAGACGATGTTTTAGGTACTGCTTAAGCTAAATGATAGTTAGTGAAATGATAGTGAGCTAGATGATACTTAAGTGAGATACTGTCGAGTTAAACGTTGCTTAAGTTAAATGACGCTAGCGATTACTAATATAAGCCCATGAATAAACCCGTGGGCTTTTTTATTGCCTACTGCTTAGGTTTTCGCCCTCCAAAAGAAACAGCTATATAACGAATAAATAAAATATTCGGGCAATAAAAAACCCAGCCGAAGCTGGGTTTTAAAATTAACGTTAACTAACAAATTAGTCGTTAGATATTGTCAACGTCTTCGTTTTATCGTTGAAGATAAACTTAAAGTCACCGGCTGCTGCTGGGTCAAATGACAAGTTGTTGTCATTCGCGCCACCTAGAACCACTGGTGTATCAACTGCTAGCGCTTCAACACCGTCAGTTGCAGAGCCAAGGTTAATGGTAGCCCAATCACCTGTCGCTACTTTAAAGAATACATTATCAGCACCAAGACTTAACGTTGCTGCATACTCATGGCCAGCTTCTTTTTCTGCTGGATCCGTTGCGTTGAAAGACATCTTATCAACTTCACCCCAACCGTTCATACCACCACGAACAAAGATAGGAAGTTTAGAAACTTTTAATACTGGCTTTAACTCAAAGTCATTAGCATCGTAAGTTAACTCAAACTTGTAAGATGTCGATTCATCCGCAACAATCTGCATGTTACCGCCAGCTTCTGTGATCGCAATTGCGTCAGCATCATCTGAAATTGTAACTGCACCGTAACCAATGTCTACTGACGACCAATCTTCAGAAGCAAATTTAAATGCATGTGCGTCTGTAGAAGCTTCTAAACCATAAATCACAGAGTACGAAACTGAGTCTTCATTATAAATGATTTCATCAGATGCTGGTGCACCCCAACCATTTATTGAACCACGAATAAATGCAACGTTTGCGCCTAAAGGCTTAGACGGTTGAACTTTAAACGAAGGCTCTGCCGTATCTGACAGGTCTAGTAAGAAGTCATACTTTTCAGTTTCTGCAATAGTCACAGTCACAACACCGCCGTCCGCTTTTAACATTACTTCGTCATTAACGTTGCCTGTATTAACTGTATCTGCACCCAATGCAAAATCATTCGCTTCATCAGCAAAAGCAACTGTGTAAGTACCAGCTTCTAGCTCTTGTTTAAGCGCTTGATAAACACCTTTACCTTTATACGACATTGCGATGGTTGAATCGCCTAATAGAAGGTTAGGGAATGCATTAACTGGAACTTGGTCAACTTCTAGAGTCATCTCGTTAGCAGATGCTCCCATAAGTTTGAATTGGTAAAGACTCGTATCTTGCATTTTGATACCAATATCTTGACCAACGCCTTCACCTGCAGTTAGAGGTTTAGGGTTTCCACCTACTTCTAGCGCATCACCACCAGATACACCACCGTAAGAAGCAGGTTCAGACCAATCTGCATCAGCAATTTTAAAGCTATATGCAGTGACACAGTCTTCTGTACATGCGAAATCAGCGTGGTTAGCACCAGATGCTAGTGTTAACTTAGAGCTTGCTGGGATAGCAAACATTAACTCAGCGACTTCTGGCGTTTCTACACCTTCAGGTAACATCAACATATTGTTATCTGCAGCTAAGGTAATAGCAGTGCCATCAGCTAATGTCAGAATCGTGTCCGCTGGAATGTTGTTTAAATCTAAAACAACATCAACATTTTCACCCTCTTCATTAACTGGCTGCACAAATGTAAGTGTTGCACCAGCTTCTGTCATTACTTCAACAGATGCGTCCGCAGGGAACTCTAAAACCGCGTCTTCAGGATGTTCACCGTAAGTAAAGATTTTACGATATTCACCAGCCGCTACTTTTTCAAATTCAGTTCCCTCAGTTGGATTACCCCAACCGTTAAATCCACCACGTAATAAGAACGTCGTTTCTTCAGGATCAAATTCTGCTATACATTTAGAAGCAATATCAACTTGGCCTACACCAACTGCATAAGTACCTTCAGGACAGTTTTCAATAACTTGACCTAAACATGCTTCACCCGCTTCATCTAATGATGTACCCCAACCACATGACTTTCCGCCAGCAGCTGCACCAAAGAATGGGTGTTGGTTTGCAAGGTAAGCACCATCCAGTAAGTTAGCTGGGAAACCTTCTTGATAAAATGAGATTTTATCTAAGTTATGGAATACAACATCACCTGTTTTACCAAGTGGAACCATGCCGTCATTTTGAGTAATAAACTTGTCGCCAGTACTCTTATTATAAACGATCATATTACCGCATGAGTCGTGACCTTCTTGAAGGTCAAGAATCCAGTACATACCGTAGTTATCGTCGATATCAGTAGCGGCTAAACCTGAGCCCCAAGCTGTTGTAGACGTTTCTTCATTGTAGGCGGTACAGTTTGTATCATTCCAGCTATGAATAGTAATGTTTTCATAGTTAGAACCAACTTGCTCACCGTTTTTACGGAAGAAAACTACGGCTTTTTCACCAGTAGCCGCAGCTGCAATTACATCTTGCGGAAGTGCTGGCGCATCTTCAATTGGATTTTCTTCAGGGATAATACAGTTGTACTTACCAGACTCATCAACCATTTGATAATTAGGGCAATCTGTAGGCGGTGTGTAACACGCTTCTTCGCCGTTATTAGAGGCAGATAGTGCTAATTCCAAACCTAGTGCCGCTTTTGGTAGACGCTGAGAATTACCTAGGTAATCTGTATATGGAACAGTTTCAAACCAAGCGTCAAACCAAGTATCAAAATCGTCACCGAAAATAACGTCTTGTTTTTGGCCAATTTTGAATTCACGCGCTTCTTCTTTTGCAACAAGTCGACGAGCTTCTTCTTCTTTTGTCAAACCCAGTGTTTGGTATAGGTCATAAGTACCGTAATCAAACTCATAGGCATTAAACGAAGATTTGAAAGTTTCTTTTTCAGTGTCACTGAATGTATTGTCAGGATCGGCAATAGATAACGCAACAGTCTCAAGTGCAGCCACTTCAGTTTCTGTTAACGGATGAAAGTCCGCATCTACTGTTTGAACGATATCTGGTGATTTACACCAAAGACCTGTATTTGATTCTGCATCAAAGACGGAAGTCTTTTGTATCGTCTCTTCCTCTGTGCCACAACCACTTAAGACTGTAGCTGTCGCTAATGCAGCAAGCGACAAAGGCTTTAACTTAAAATTCATAGGAAATAACTCCAATTAACTAGTGTTTTAGTTTTTAGGTGCTATTTAAAGTATGTTGTCCACCCGCTCACGGCTTAATAGCGAAGTGTAGGTAATTGATTAACCCTGTTAATATTTATTATAATGTTGTGATTGGTGTTGCCTGGTCACAACCTTTTAATTACCGGTCCGAAAAACGTTGATTGCAATACACTCAACCTGCCAAATTTAAACAACCCCCGAGCCTTTGTATATACTGTTATATATGCACCCTGCATGAATACGTATGCGTACCAATGGGCGCTTGTATATTTATTAACAACTCTTTATCTTTGCATACGTTGCCAAAAAAAATAAACGTTATATAAGTGTATATAAACGCTATTAAAGTGAATTGTTTAGTCCGATAAGCGAAATCACACTCTTCAAAAACATAACAACAACTTGTTTTGAGGAACACACATGAAAAAGTTCAAGCCAAGTGCGCTTACGCTAGCTTTAATGCTGGGCGGCGTCACTATCGCTTCGATGCCATCTTTTGCGGTAGAAGAAACCGACAAAGAAAAAAAGGCAATTGCTGAGGCAAAAGCTAAAGCAGAAGCAGAAAAAGAATCAAATGTTGAAGTAATCGAAGTTCGCGGTTTCCGACGCAGCCTTATTAAATCTCTAAATACAAAACGTTATTCAGATACCGTTGTAGAAGCCGTATCAGCCGATGATATGGGCGCACTTCCAGACGTGTCTATCGCCGATGCAATTTCTCGACTACCAGGTGTTACTGCTGTTCGCTCAGGCGGTCAGTCTAGTGAATTGAACATTCGTGGTATGTCAGGCGGTTTTGTATTTGCTACCCTAAACGGCCGTGAAGTAGTTACAGACCAAGGTGGACGTTCTGTTCAGTTTGATCAATACCCATCAGAATTAATTAATCAAGTTCAAGTATATAAATCTCAAAAATCTTCACTTGTTGAAGGCGGTGTTGCTGGTTCTATAGAACTGCAAACAGCTGATGCCCTAGACAATGAGAAAGAGCATACTTTCGCTATTCAAACAAAAATGAGCTACAACGACTCTGCTGACGAACATCCAGATGCAGACCCGTTAGGTAATCGTTTCAGCGTGTCTTACCAAGGTAAGTTCATGGATGATACGGTTGGTGTATCACTAGGTTACGCTCGTTTGCAACAACCTCGTATTTCTACCCAATTTGTTAATTACCAACCTCGCTTAGGCGTATTACCTTTTGACGGCGCGCAAGATGGCGGTTTAACTCTACCAACTTACGATGAGAATGGCGTTCAAGACGGTACAGAGTCTGGTAATTATATCGTTCCTCAAGGCTTCGAGTTAATGGCTCGTGGTGGTGAAGAGCTTCGTCAAGGTTTAATGGGCTCTATCTCATTTAGACCAAATGATTCTTTAACGATTAAAGCCGATGGTTTTTATTCTAAATTTGACTCTGAAGGCATTGACCGTGGTTACCGCGTAAATGGTATCGGTTCAATTTTAGATGGTTCTTCAATTGATTTTGAAAACCCAATTTTAGCCGGCGAAAATGGTGAATACATAGTTGGTGGTACTTATTATCGTGACCGTGGCGATGTAAATGACAACCCTCCATACCCTCGCTTTAGCAATACACTAACATTGCAAACTCAAGCAGATGACAACACTACAGAAAGTGAAGTTATGTCATTTGGCGTAAATGCAGAATGGATTGTAAATAACGACTTAGTTGTTAATTTTGATATTGCGCATTCTGAGGGTGAATCTGACTACCGCGATGAAGTAATGCGTTTAGCAATATTTCAAGATGCGTCAGCAATGAACCCAGTAGTAACAGATGACATTGTTGTTAACATTGAGACAAATGGTTTAGATTTACCTAATCTTTCATTTAACCCTGATGTTATGAATGCACTAACTGACCCTAACCGTATGATGGTTGGTTCTTTAGAAAAATATCCGCATTTAGAAAAGAATGAATCAAACTCTGCGCGAGTTGACTTCAAATATACGCTAGACAGCGACCATATTGCTTCAGTTGAAGCTGGTATACGTTGGGCTGACCGTAAGTACAAGAGTGCGCGTAAGGCATACAACTATGCAGATATTGCGGGTTACGGTGTAAACTTACGTAACGGTAATTATGTATTAGGTTATGACGAAAATGGCGAGCCAATTGAAAGCGAGACATTCCGTCCTTACCAGTTACAAGAAGGTGATTACGAAGTTGTTCAGCTAGAAGGCGACTTTGCAAACTTCCCTGCATTTATTTCTGTAGATAACAGCTACATTGAAGGCTTGTGGTTAGGAAGCGAAGATACACAAGCTCGTAAAGACTGGCGTTATGACTGGACTATTTGGCAAGAAAGTGAAATTAAAGAAGAAACACTTGCTGCATATTTCCAAGCTAATCTAGATACTGAAGTATTTGGTTTGCCAATGACTGGTAATATTGGTGTACGTGTTATTCACACTGACCAACAGGCTATCGGTGTTGAAGATCCGGTTATTAAAAATGACGGTGACCCAATTACAGATGACTTTGGCGTAACTAGAACAGTTTATAAACATACTACTTTAGGTATTGATTATACTGACGTATTGCCATCTATTAACTTAAACTTCCAGTTAACAGATCAAGATCAGCTTCGTTTTGCAGCTGCAAAAGTTATGTCTCGTCCTAATATGGCTGACATGGCCGTAAGTGGTGCATGGTCTTACAATACAGATGAATTTGATGAGTCTGTAAAAGAAGCTGACTTAAACCGTGATACTTCACCTGAAGTACGCCCGTTTTATGCAACTCAGTTTGACCTATCTTTAGAGCACTATTTTGAAGACACTGATGGCGCAATTATCTTTGCTCTTTATTATAAAGACATTGAAAACTTCCCTGAGAAAGTAACTATTCAAGACTACAACTTTGAAGCCGACGGTATTACTGCCCCAACGGTAGATAATAATGGCGTTCCAGTTGTTTCAGGTGATTACTCTGTATTGCTAAATAACGGTAAAGGCGGTTACTTCCGCGGTGCTGAAATTGCATATACGCAAACATTCAGTTTCCTACCTGACTTATGGCAAGGTTTAGGCGTAGCAGCTAGCTTCTCTTACACAGACAGTGAAGTAACGTCTGAGTTTGAAGCGGTATCTGGTTTAGGTGATGAAACAACACCTTACCCATTCCTTTCACCTCGTGTTTGGTCTGCAACGGTATTTTATGATTACGACGATACGTTCTCGACTCGTGTAAACGCACGTTACCGTGAAGAGTATGTTGGTAACCAGATTGCTATTGGTGATGAACAAAAAGCTTACTTCGCAGAAGAGCTAGTTGTTGACTTCCAAGCGTCTTACCAATTCTCAGAAGAGCTACAAGGTGTATTCTCTGTAAATAACCTTACAGATGAACCTAACCGTTCTTACTTTGGTAATCAGGCAGCTACCGGTACGCTTCAGTACTTTGGTCGCCAATTCTATGTTGGTCTGAACGCTAAGTTCTAACCCAACATTGATTTTTCCCTGAATGAAAACTGTCGCTTATGCGGCAGTTTTTTTATCTGGAGGAAACGTTAAAACCTGTTTATTCTAATTACAAATAATAAGAAACGTTGAAGTTATGTCCGATATCAAAAATAACAACGCTAAAAATATACAATCAGTTGCCATTGTTGGCGGTGGCAGTGCGGGATGGATGACCGCGTCTATGCTGTCTAAGCAACTTGGTAGCAGTATTCAAATCACGCTAATTGAATCAGAGCAAATCGGTACCATTGGCGTTGGCGAAGCCACGATTCCTCCAATACAGAACTTTAATCGAATTCTTGGAATTGATGAAACTGAATTTTTATCGTCATGCAACGGCAGCATAAAGCTGGCCATCGAGTTTGAAAACTGGACTAAGTTAAATCATAAATACATGCACCCTTTTGGCTCTTTTGCTGTCGACTTTGACTATATGTCTTTTCCTTATTTTTGGCTAAAAGCACGCGCAGAAGGTTATAAACGAGACCTTCAAGAGTTCTCTATTGCCTGGCACCTAGCAAGTAACAATAAATTCCAAAAGCCAAGTACAGATCCACAGTCTCTCGCATCAAAGTTTGATTATGCTTACCATTTTGATGCTGGTAAATACGCACAATTTCTTCGCCAGTATTCTGAAAAAAATGGAGTAGTTCGTAAGGAAGGTAAAATTGTTGATGTCATAACAAGCGACATAGACGGTTCTATTTCCACTGTTCGTTTAGAAAGTGGCGAGCTAGTAAACGCTGACTTTTTTGTAGATTGCTCAGGACAACAAGCTTTGCTCTTGGGCAAAACACTTAACGTAGAGTTTGAGTCTTGGCATGAACATTTATTAAACGACAGAGCGGTTGCTGTTCAGACCGCTCACATGTCCCAGCTTAAACCTTACACCCGATCGATAGCTCATCATGCGGGTTGGCAATGGCGAATTCCATTACAAACAAGAATGGGTAACGGCAATGTTTATGCTAGTGAATTTATGCAGCAAGATGAAGCTGAAAAACTTTTATTAGATACCGTTGAAGGGCCAACATTAACTGAGCCAAATCATATTAAATTTAGAACTGGTAAACGGGCGAAATTTTGGCATAAAAACTGTGTTGCTATTGGCTTATCCGCTGGGTTTTTAGAGCCATTGGAGTCCACCAGCTTACACCTAATCCAATCAGGTATTATGCGCTTAGTAAGGTTATTCCCTGATTTGTCTATGAGTCCGCTGTTGCAACAAGAATACAATAACTCTACCGCCAAAGAATACGAAGCCATCAAAGACTTTATAATCCTTCACTATAAGGCTACTGAGCGCGACGACAGCGAGTATTGGCGATACTGTAAGAACATGGACATACCTGATAGCTTAAAATCACGTATAGAGCTTTACAAGGAACATGGTCACTTGTCAGTTCATGACAAAGAACTGTTTAAGCAGGACAACTGGATGGCGGTTTTAACTGGCCAACATGTATACCCTGAGTCTGTGGGACCAATATTAGCAGCAAAAAATGAATTGGATTTAACCCGAACGTTAGACAGCATTTATAACAACATGAAAGGGTTGGCTGCCACTGCAACTGGGCACGAAATGTATTTAATGAAAAACGCACCGTTTAAAGGCTAGAGGCTAGAGGTTAAAGGTTAAACTGTTCCAGAAATAAAAAGCCAAAGTTTCAGATTTAATATATCCAATACTTTGGCCTTCTTTCTAAATGTGCGAGTTTTCTAAATGTATGAGTGCTCTAGATAATTGAAAATTCGAGTTACTTGAACTTACTAAACTCAATGACAAATAAGTCTGTAACGCCAGGATAAATATCTCCAATCACAGACTTCAACTCTAACAATGTCATGTTTTCCTGCGCGGCATGACCATCAGATAAATCAGCCACGTTTATTGGCGTGACAGACAAAATCCTCAGTGCACAGAACCATCTATTATCTTCAAAGGTAGAAGCTTGAACTTCGCTACCAACCTCAAAATATGACTCTGCAGTGTCTCGAATGGTAATGGTCTTTTTACCGGTTAAAATATCACTTTCAAAACGCCCAAAGAACGTAATGTCCTTTGGCGCTTTCGTATTGTTAGTCATATTGCTAGCGACGCTGTTTGTCATGCTAAGCAGTCTTTCTCAACGGCTGTAATTTCATGTACGTTGCACAGCGCCATAACCACTCTAAAGGACCGTAATTAAATACCTTTAACCACAAGCTACTTACAACTGCCTGCGCCGCTATAATTGCAACAACCATTAACATTTGTTCACTTCTTGGGATTTCACCAAACTGGTTAAAGCCGTACCCATAAAAAATAGTCGATAAAATAGCCGAATGCATAATGTAATTAGTCAGTGCCATCTTGCCTAAAGGCGATAGCCAACCAAACCAAGTTTGAAATCTAGGTTTTAGACTTAACAATGCAAAAGTTCCTAAATAACCAGCGCACAATACAAGTTGGCCTATGTAAAACATACTGTTTGCAACCGAATTAATCACCATAGAATCTTGTCCTGCAGGGTGCATTAATATCATTGCAGGCCCAACACTTAAAACAATACCAAGTGACATACCACCTACAGCCATTACTTTAAAAAATGCATGATGCTCATCAATATTACGCATACGTCCACTAGCAACTAGCCAGTAACCAACTAAAAACAATGGCAGTACAATACCTAGTCCAAAGAACAGTGAGTTTGGTAGGTTTTTAACCGCGTATTCCCAACGATATTTAGTTACTTCCCAATAACTTTCGCTTTTAAGTGCTTCTTTTTCTCTTTCATATCGATAAGCTTGTTTCTGCTTACCTTCAAATTTATTTAATGCTTTTTCATCCGCTGTTAATTCGCTTGAGCCATCATCGCCCGCCACTTTTGCTGAATCATCGCCTTGTTGCTTTAAGCTATTAACTTCAATATCAGACTCTTGCGTTTGTACTTCAGAATCTAACATTAAATCCGACTCTATATTGTTTACAGCGTCAGAGTTAGTAACTTCACCTTCATCAACCGCAACCATCTCTTCGTCAAATTTGGTCAACTCTTCATATTGCTGTTTAGATAATTCAAAGCTCCCGTCCGCTTTGGCAAGCTCTAACATTCTATGTGTCACTTCCGCAACTTGAACTTCTTCAACCCACATTTCCTTAAGATCATTTTGATCGCTTGTAGCGCCAAATATGGTGCCAACTAATATGGAAATCGAAAGCGGGAATATCATCATAAAGAAGCCAATTTTAGCAAAAACGGCTGGACGATTTCGTTTAGCTAAACGTTTGGTTCGCATAAGCAACACAACACCAAGCAGCATCATACCGGCAACGGCGTAGTCGTGAAGTATATCTCCGCCCCAGAAGAACGCCATATGCGCTAAACCAATGATATAAAGCACAAGCATTCGTCTTGAGAACCAAGCTTTAAAAGGTCGGCCAACTTCTTCGGCTCGCAGCAGCATTACCGCAAAGCCCATTCCAAACAGTAATGCAAACAACTTATAAAATTTACCTTGAACAAAAACCATTACTAACCAACTAGAGGCGAAGTCACTGCCTGTTTCGGTAAAGTCAAAGCTCAGAAGTTCTGATATTGGGCGGTTAAACCATTCTATATTCATCAACAGAATGCCAATTAATGCAAACCCTCTAAGAAGGTCCATCACGGTTATACGTTGACTGCTTTTGATTGGCGCTAATTCAGAGATTTCACTGGTAGAAGTGTCTGTTGGATTTTTAGATGGCGAAGTGTTGTGGCTTTCCATAATGTTGTGCGGCTCTTCAGTATTTTAATTATTCTTATGTGCACAGAATAACGCCATTCACAAAACATACAAATAATATTTGTTACAAACTATTAGCCAATAGATTTATTCCGCTAAACAATTTCGGCCTGCTTGCTTAGCTCTATATAAGGCTTCATCGGCTTGTTTTAAAACTTGCTCAAACTCTTTCAGGTTACCTTCTCGTTCAGCAACACCAATACTGATAGTGACATTTACAAATTTAGTTTTGGCCGCTGATTTTTTGCGTGAAGACTTGCCTTGTTTTTTGTCATCTGGGCGATCATCATTTCGAATAGCCATTTGGTAATTTGCAATGTCTTCTCTAACTTGTTCTAAAAACGCTATGGAGTAGCTAACGGATTTATTGGGAAATATAACGGTAAACTCTTCACCACCATAGCGGTAGGCTTTACCGCCACCTTTAACATCGTTTATCTTACTGGCAACAAGCCTGAGCACCTGATCTCCAACATCATGACCATAGGTATCATTAAACTTTTTAAAATGATCTACATCCATCATAGCGACCGTGTATTTTTTGCCTAAAGATATAGATGATTGTAACAAGGCTCGACGAGCAGCTAAGCCAGTGAGTTCATCAGAAAACGCCATTTGATATGAGTCGGTAAGTACCGCATGAATAATTAGAACACCAAATAAGCAATAGCTAATAATGGTGGTGTAATAGGTAAAATCGCCAAATTGAATAACAATCACGCCAAACGCTAAACCCCAAATGCTGGCATTAAGCTGACTTGGTTTCATTATTTGGCGCACCGCCAAAGTGAACAAACACAGTGCTGAAATTATTAGCTCTACCTGAAAGTACGGTGAAAGCTTTGATGCCGAAGACAGCGCTACCACTTGTGAAGACAAGATTTCATTTACGGTAATAGAGTGATTAAAGCGATAGTTAATTGCCAACAGACCAAATAAAACAAGTATTCGTAGAAGACCGTGCCGCCCCCACACTACTTTGTTTTGATCAAAGCTAAAGGCCATCAAAACTACAAGCTGTGAGATAAAAAAGAGACTCGGGTGAAATGAAAAGTAATCTATATTTTCTACTTTCCCACTATTAGCCCAAGCTAACGCTAAAAATAAAACAATATATATGACGCGGGTCTGATTAAACCTAAGTGCTAAAATGATCGTTGCTGCAAATAACAAAAGAGGGGTTTGTAAAATAAGATCTTGCCATGGTGTTAAATCGGCAAAACCCATCTCCACGGCTGAAATTGCGCCTATAAATAACAAAACAGGAAAGGCGATAGCACGAAAGAAGGCTTGTAGAGAATACGACACTTTTAGACCCTATTATTATTTTTGTTTGGATTGTATTAGTAAATATTATGTTAGTGCAAGTCTGTATTTAAGGTAGCACCCATGCACCTAAAACAGTCGGCCGCAGTGTCCCTGTGATGCTCGGCAATGTAGTCGTTTTATTTTCGAGTCTACACTTCGCCAACCACGCAAATGCCATTGCTTCCATATTATCAGGGCATACCCCTAACTCTGCAGTGCTAATAACGTTCGTATTTGGCAAGTAAAACGCCAGTAAAGTCATTAAAACTTGATTATGCACGCCTCCCCCACATACTGCTAGCGTTTTTGAGCAACCCAATTGTTCCATAGCTAGCTGCACTGATTTGGCAGTTAAATGAGTGAGCGTATTTTGAACATCCACTGCAGCAATAGAACCATGCGAGCTTTCATGTAGCGCTAACTTTTGATTTAACCAGGCTTCACTAAATAACTCTTTGCCCGTACTTTTAGGAAATGGTTGAGTAAAATAAAGCTCGTCTAAAAGAGTATTTAATAATGACTGAGAACACTTCCCTTCAGCTGCCCAACTTCCGTTGTCATCATAATTAAGGCCTTTATTTCTATTGATCCAATAATCTAATAACGTATTTGCAGGCCCGGTATCAAAGCCAATAACCTCATCCTTGTTTGGCCAAGTCGATACATTGCCTATACCGCCGAGGTTCAATACCGACAAGTCATGACCAAGTTCTTTAAAGACATCATAGTGAAACATAGGCACTAATGGCGCACCTTGACCGCCTAAAGCAACATCTTTACTTCTGAAGTCATACACCACATTTAAACCTGTCATCACAGCCAAGCGGTGTGCATCAACAATTTGCCAGGTAAAAGGGTTTTCTAAGCTAGGCTCGTGACAGATTGTCACGCCATGAACACCTATCGCCCTGATTAGTTTGGCGTATGGTTTTACGTCTTCAGTCTCTAAAAAAGATTGAATGGCTAGGGCTAAAACCTGAGTGTATTCTTGCTCTAAGGATTTTATGTGGATAAGCGAAGTAATGTCAGCACTAGGTTGGCTGAGCTCAGCTAATTTTTTTTTTAATTCTGAAGAAAGCCTGTTACTAGTACTACTAACAAGCGAAGGCTTATCTTCAAAGTCTACAAGCGCAATATCTATTGCATCAAGGCTTGTACCTGTCATTACACCGATATAATAATCAGGCACGTAGAACCCTTTTTAACGCATTGCCAATAGTAGGTTTTTATTATGCTCAAGCATTTCCATTCTTACCGCGGCTAAGGTTAAGAACTTATCTTTCTCACTTTTAGAAATAGGATTTGCTTTTGGTAATGATACGGTTCTTGGGTTGCGGTGAACACCATTTACTAAAAACTCATAATGAAGATGTGGTCCCGCCGCTAAACCGGTTGAGCCAACTAAGCCAATGACCTGACCTTGCTTAACTTTAGCGCCTTTACGAACCTTACGTTTAGAGAAGTGAATATATTTAGTTGTGATACCACCACCATGTTCAACAAAAACATGATGACCATTAAACCGATCGTAACCTGACTTTATTACCTTGCCGTCACCGGCCGCAAAAACAGGTGTACCTGTACTAGCTGCATAATCAACGCCACGGTGAGCTTTGTAGCGTTTTTGAACTGGGTGATAACGACGCTTACTAAAACTTGAACTTATATACTTAAAACTAACGGGAGCGCGTAAAAATGTTTTCTGCATGCTGTCGCCACCTGGCGTGTAATAACGACCATCCGAGTAACGAACCGCACTAAAACCTTCATTTTGATTAGTAAACTCAGCGGCTAAAATTTCCCCGTAACCAGAGAACTCTCCATCAATAAACACTTGTTCTACTAAAGCTGAAAATTTATCGCCTTCTCTAATATCAAGGGCGAAATCCACATCCCACTGGAAAATATTAGCCAAGTTCATGATTAGCTTGTCATTTAGGCCTGACATCACGCCCGCATTCCAGAAGTTACTGTTTATCGTCCCTTCAAAATAACGTTCTGTTATTACTGTTTCTTTTTGCTCAATAGATGTTTCAAACTTGCCGGTGTTAGTTCGTTTTGTTACTAAGGTTTCTACCGCCTCATTTGCGTATTGCAGCTCTATAAGCTGTTTATTTTCGTCAAACGTAAAGGTTAAGTATTTTCCAGGAATTAAACGAGTAAACTTTTGCGCCAATTTGTCCGAACGAGTAATCTCTAACATCGTTTTTTGTGGTACACCTTGGCGTTTAAAAATAGTTGCCAACGAATCACCGCTTTTAATACGCACTTGTTTTATGGTGGTATCGGTTTGAGTAAAATTAGAGACTGACTTGATATTTAAAGGTAGTGGGTACTCTTGGCCAACCGCTAACTCTTCATAATCAGCGGCAACGCGAATCACGTCTTTTGAGGCCTCTGCGGACTCAGAAGGTAATAAAAGCAGTGCGAATAAAAGTCCTAATGCACCTAAAAGTGCATATCTATGCTGCTTTGGAAAACTATCTATTAAATGTCTCATTACCTACTTCTCGCAATAAAAACGACTACATGGCGTGATTTAAAAATTCTAAGCTCCCGAGAATAACACTCTAAAACAAACAAGCCAACTTTTTGAGGGTCGGCTTGTTGGTAATCTGACTATTTTGATATGTTTAAGTGCGTCGACTATGACGCTTAATAAACCCACCAGCTTTACGCTGTTGCGATAGTGTCATTGCTTTTTGCTTCTTATCTTCAAATGGGTTGTCACCTTCTCTAAATTCAATCTTGATTGGTGTACCCATTACATCTAATGCTTTTCTATAGTAGTTCATTAGATAACGTTTGTATGAATCTGGTAGTTCATCAACTTGGTTACCGTGAATAACTATTCTAGGTGGATTGTAGCCACCAGCATGAGCGTACTTAAGTTTTATGCGTCGACCGCGGATCATTGGTGGTTGGTGATCGTCTTGAGCCATTTTCATAATACGAGTTACCATTGACGTTGAAATACGTTTAGTAGCCGATTGATAAGCTTCTATAATTGATTCGTATAAATGACCAACACCTGTTCCATGAAGAGCCGATATAAAGTGTAATCGTGCAAAATCAATGAACCCTAGGCGGCGATCTAACTCACGTTTAACATCATCTTTTACGCCTTGATCAAGTCCATCCCACTTGTTAACTGCTATAACAATTGAACGACCCGCATTTAAAGCAAAACCTAATAAGCTTAAGTCTTGATCTGAGATACCTTCTCTCGCATCCAACAACAATAATACAACGTTAGCATCTTCTATTGCTTGAAGCGTTTTAACAACAGAGAACTTTTCAATGGACTGTTTAATACGTCCACGGCGTCTTACACCAGCCGTATCGATAATGATGAAATCTTGGTCGTTACGTGTCATTGGTATATAAACCGAATCACGAGTTGTACCTGGCATATCGTAAACAACAACGCGCTCTTCACCCAACATTCTATTTGTAAGCGTAGACTTACCCACATTTGGACGACCAATTAAAGCAAACTTTATTGGTAAGTCTTGGAAAGGCACAGCCTCTTCATCGCTATTTTCATCGTGTTCGTGATCAAGCGCTAAGTCTTCTAGTGATTGTAACTTCTTAACATTAGGTTCCGCATCATCTGCGCCTTCTGCATCCTCATCACCCATGCTTTCCAACAAACGCTCAGCTTCCGCTAGTTCGTCCATTGCCGCTTCATATTCTGCCGTTAATTTTTCAACAACTGGAATTAAAGCATGGTCTAATAATTGGCTAACTCCACGTCCCTGAGACGCAGCAATTTGGTGTACTTCACCTAATGCAAGTGCATAAAATTCAGCACTATAAGAGTCACCGTCTATGCCATCAACCTTGTTAGCAACAACAAAGGTCGGTTTGTCTTTTTTTCTAAGATGTTGAGATATAGCTTGGTCAGCTGCTGTTAATCCCGCTCTTGCATCCACCAAGAACAAAACAATATCCGCCTCATCAATCGCTAAAAGCGACTGTTCAGCCATTTCAACATCAATTCCTTCTTCTGTACCATCAATACCTCCTGTATCAACAACAATAAAGTTGTTTTCCTCATGACTGGCTTGTCCATAACGACGGTCACGTGTAAGTCCAGGAAAGTCCGCCACTAACGCATCGCGCGTTTTTGTTAAGCGATTAAACAAGGTTGACTTTCCAACGTTTGGACGACCAACTAAAGCCACTACAGGTAGCATGAATTCACCTCAAAAAAAGTTGATTTAACTAAAAATCAATAAAATATAAAAACGAAAAAGGCTTCGTATCCATTACGGACTACAAAGCCTATTATAAAGATGTAACTATTACGGTAGACGTAAAGCGGTCAGTTCGCCATCTCGAGTCTGGATATAAAGTAATTCTTCAGACGCTACTGGTGCTGTGTAGGCTCTGCGATCTTCGCTTGTGAACCAGCTTACAAACCAACGGAAGCCTGAATAATCCCAATCATCCAATTTATATCGAGATATTTCTACGCCCGAATTTTTATCTAAAAAGTGGTAGTAACCTTCAAAGTCGCCAACAACAATTGTGTCTTTATAGACAACAGGTTGAGACAATCGACGGTTATAAAAGTCGTTATTTGTCCACTTTTCAACACCAGTACTTGCTTCAACAGCCGTTACAAAACCTTTTGCATCAGTTAAGTAAATAATACCAGCGTCAAACGTCAAGTTACGGTATGAAGAGTACTCGCGTTTCCACTTTACTCGACCAGATTGAATATCGACAGCAGCTAAGTTGCCGTTATACGCAATCATGTAAACATCAGCGCCAATAACAACTGGCTTGCTGTCCACATCGATTAAGCGCTCTAACTCTGTTGTACCTTTAACCACTGCGATTTGTGCTTCCCAAGCCAATAGACCTTGGTCAAGCAACATTACTTGTAGTTTACCTGTTGCAGTACCAACTAACACACCGCCACTTTCAATGGTTGGTGAAGACGTACCGCGTAATGAAAGTGCAGGAACGCTTGTCTCTGACTGCCAACGAACCTCTCCACTATCTGGGTGCATTACAATTACATGACCAGAAGCAGTAGATGTCGCAATCCAGCCATCACCCGCATCAGGTGCAGAAACTACTTCACCTGGTACTTTTTGACGCCACAACAATTCACCCGACTCTTGAGATAATGCAATGACTTCGCCATTTTCTGAACCAATGTAAATGTTTTTATAAGCCGCCGTGATACCACCGCTTAACTTATCTGTTTCTTTATCATCAAAGGTTAACTTATCAAACAACGAAGGTGCATTTAAACGTGTGTCAGTTTCCCACAGCGTGTCGCCAGTCAGCTTATTGTATGCAATGACTTCGCCCTTTCGGCTAGCCGCAAAAATAACATCACCAACAATCGCTGGTTGCAAGTTTGAAAAATAGTTTTCAACACCAGAACCAGCCTGTTCACGCCACTCCACTTCAACATCACGTGTAATGTTGATAGGTTTAAGCTCAGCAATACGAGTTGCTTCGTTTTCTTCAGTTGTTTCGCAACCCATTAGCATTGAAGTGCTAAGCGTTGTTAACAAAGCGAGTTTTACCACGCTTGATTTCATATTATTAAACAGCATAATGCCTGCCCTTTAGCTAGCCACGTTAGTTGACAGAGCCAAATCCTGAAGCTTCATTTTAAGAATAGTGTTGCCTTCCAAACCACCTTTATCAGCGGCTAACTGGTATGCTTGACGTGCTTCGCTTTCTTTACCCTGTGCAACTAATGCATCACCTTTAATCTCAGCAACACGCGCCTCATAGGCTGGTGCCGTTACTAAAGACAAAGTTTCCAAGGCCGCATCATATTTTTCCAACGCCACTTGTACACGCGCTAATCGTGTATTCACTAAACCCTTAAGGCTTGTCTCAGTTGTCGCGTTGACAGCAGCTTGTAAACGAGTCTCAGCTACGGTTAACTCACCTGCTTCCACTGATTTTTTAGCCGCTACTAAATTAGCAAAGATGTTGTAACCGGTGTCACCATGAGCTTCAACAAACTTGCTTAGCTCTGAGTCTACAACATCTACTTGAGCTGACTCAGCCCCAGCAACTTTTAAAAACTGATCAAATTCTACAGAGGCACTTTCTTGTGCTTCAATTTGGCTATCAACATAAAAGTTCCAACCTGTGAAACCAGCAACACCGAGTGCTGCACCAACTAAAATTTGAAGTCCGTTTTCTTTAAAAAATGACTTGATTGCTTCTTCTTGTTGTTCTTCTGTAGAGTAAATTTCCATTACAACCTCTTAATTTGTACCGCATCTATTAGCAAATAGCCTAGATATCAATTTTGTCCTACCAACTCTTCAACTTGGTTGGCTACGTCACTCCAAGCCACTGTTTTTTGTTCACCTTGTACAACTAGGTTCTTAACAGTTACTTGCTCATTATTTATTTCGTCTTCACCTAATATAAGTGCGACTTTAGCGCCTAATTTATCAGCTCGCTTCATTTGTTTCTTAAAGTTGCCACCACCACAATGGTTAACAACACGTAAACTAGGGGCAGAATGTCGCAATTGCTCGGCAATTTCAACTGCTTTTAGTTCCGCTTGCAAGCCTTGAGCTACAATGTAGACATCCGCACTAGAAGTTGGTTCAACCAAAATCTCTAATGTTTGCAATAAAAGTACTAAGCGTTCTATACCCATAGCAAATCCAACCGCTGGGGTAGATTTACCACCTAGTTGCTCCACTAAACCATCGTAACGGCCACCGGCTAAAACAGTACCTTGTGAACCTAAGCTGTCAGTAACCCACTCAAAAACCGTACGATTATAATAATCTAAGCCACGAACAAGACGTTCGTTAACCACATATTCAATACCTGCAGCGTCCAATCGCGCCTTAAGTTCCGCAAACATTTCAGCAGACTCTTCGTCTAGGTGTTCTGAAAGCTTAGGGGCGTTTTCTAATATTTTTTGGACATCTGCATTCTTACTGTCAAGAATACGCAGTGGGTTTGTTCCCAAACGACGCTTAGAGTCTTCATCTAGACGCTCTTCATGTTGCTTCAAAAACTCAACCAATGCAGCTGTATAGTTTTGACGCGCTTCACTGGTACCCAATGAATTTATTTCTAATTTTAGATGCTCAGTAATTCCAAACGCTTTCCACAATCTTGCAGATAACATAATTACTTCGGCATCCATGTCTGCACCAGCAAAGCCGTATGATTCAACGCCAAATTGGTGAAATTGACGATAACGACCTTTTTGAGGACGTTCGTGACGGAACATTGGGCCGGTATACCATAAACGTTGTTGTTGATTATAAAGAAGCGCACCTTGGTTTGCCGCTCTTACACATACAGCCGTTCCTTCTGGGCGAAGGCTTAACGAGTCACCGTTGCGATCGTCAAAGGTATACATTTCTTTTTCAACAATGTCTGTTACTTCGCCAACAGAGCGCTTAAACAAATCAGTGAATTCTACAATCGGGAAGCGGATTTCTGAATAACCATAACTGGCCACTGTTTGTCTTAACACAGTTTCTACTTGCTGCCATTGGGCAGTTTCAATTGGCAAGATATCGTTCATGCCTCGAATGGCTTGGATAGGCTTAGACACAGCTAGAAAATCCTTAGATAAAAAAATAGTGCGGCATTATAAGCGCTTTAGGCGCTCAGGTAAATTGCTAACAATGTGAATCTGTATTCCAGCGGGCTTTTTATTTAATTTAATGGGCTCAATTCGTAATTTTCTGTTAAATTAAAGGTAACAATAATTATCAAGCCTAAATCCAACGATGTTAAAAGAATTTTTAGTTAGTGATCTTAAATCAGGCATGTTTATCGCTGAAGTAACTGAGCAATCGGGCCGCTTTTCCGTAAAATCTGGTGGGTTTGTAAGAACACAAAACGCAATCGACTCATTGTCATCTAAAGGTGTACGCCGTGTTTTAGTGGATATGGCTAAAAGTGAACATGTCGAAGAATCAAAACCTGAGACAGTAGCTGAAGTAAAAGAACCTAGAGTAAAATCTTCGTTTAAAGATGAAATTGGTAAAGCAAAAAAGCTTTATAACCAAGCTAAGAAACTTCAACGCCAAGCATTAGCTAGCATGAAGGCTGGCCGTCCAATTGACTCAGATGGCATGAAAGAAGTTGCTGACGGTTTTATAGATTCGGTATTTAGGAACCAAGACGCGCTTGCTTGTATGACTCGAATGCGCCAAAAAGACGATTATTTAATGGAACACTCAATTAATGTTTCAATTATTATGACCATCTTCGCTAAACACATGAAAATAGATGAGAAGATCATACATGACTTAGCAACAGGCGCGTTGCTTCATGATTTAGGTAAGATTAACGTACCCGATGAAGTTTTGCACAAACCTGGCCGTCTTACAGATGAAGAAATGGTGGTTATGCGTTCTCACGTAACACTTGGGTATGACATTTTGAAAGAGACTGAGGGGTTATCAGACACTATTTTGGAAGTGGTTCTTGATCACCACGAACGACTAGATGGTTCAGGCTACCCAAATGGTAAAAACGAGTCCCAACTCAGTCAATACGCCAAAATGATTAGCATCTGCGACACATATGACGCAATTACTGCGTCCAGGGTTTATCAAAGTGCCCGTACACCTATCATGGCGTTCAAAATTTTAAGAAAAGAAAGTGGTGCTAGTTTTGACGCTGGTTTAGTGGCTGAGTTTATTAATTGTATGGGCGTGCACCCTGTAGGTACTTTAGTTCAAACCAAAAGTAATAAATTAGGAATTGTTGTTAAGTCTAATTTTGTTAATCCACTTTGCCCTGTTGTTAAAGTTTTTTATAGTTTGGCCAATAAAGGATACATACCATCTAAAAGCATAGATTTAGGTGCACCAGGTGTAGAAGATGAAATTGCCAAAAGCGTAAAGCCAGAAGATTACGGAATTGATATTAATCGCATTATGGCGGAAATATTAGACTAACTGACCCTTTATGATAGGAAATACAACATTGTTTTATTGTTTATTTGGAGCGAACAATGAGTGAAGGACTGCAGCGTATACCTATTACCAGGCTGTTACCTGGTCAATATGTTGTGGACATATCGCAGCAAATTGGTCACATGAGAGTAGCGTCTTCTGGTTGGGTGCGTTCTCAGCAGGAGATCAATGAGCTTATTGCTAAAGGCATTGTAAGCGTCACTGTTGATTTAGGCCAAAAGTTAACGTCGTTAGAGGCTGATGACTTTAGTTTCCAAGAGCAGTTTGGTCGCGTTCCATTTAACCAAGAAATTGAAAATGCAAAAGAATCTGTTGATAAGCTAACGGCGAATTTAGTAGAAAGCTTTGCCCATATCCGAAACGAGAACCTCTTTGACGTCAACGCGCTTCACTTGGCTGCCATGGAGTTTATCGCGTCAATATATCGAAATTCTGCACCCGCACTCGCATTAGTAAGAGTTAAACATTACCAAGACTTTCAACTCGGTCATGCTCTTAGATGCGCAGCTTATTATGCTGCCATGTTAAGAAAAATGAAATGGCCAGCAGATGTAGCTCAAAATTGGGTAATGGGTGCCCTATTGCACGACATAGGAAAGTTAAATATGTCGGCTTCTATTCAGCAGCCCAACAACAAAAACATTTCTGATAAACAAAGAGCTGAAGACGACTTTTTAGTTGCTGAACATGTAAACAATGGAATTGAAATAGCCTCATCGGTGGGTAGTTTAACCCGCGAAACGTTAGAGGTTATTCAACTTCACCATGAAAAAATTGATGGCTCAGGTTATCCAGACAATAAAAAACTGACGGATATAAATGATGCTATTCGTATTTTTAGTATTGTAAATGAGTTTGATAATTTGACGCGACTTGGTGTGAATGGCAAACCGATTGGTGTTTTGCAGGCCTACAGGAAGTTAATGAAGTTAGACGCCGAGTTTGACAATGACATGCTGCAACGATTTATACAAAACATTGGCGTGTACCCTTCTGGCACACTAGTAAAATTAAAAAGCGGTAAAGTGGGTTTAGTTTTAGATAACTCAGGAAACCACTTAAGACCCTTTGTAAAAGTTATCTACAACGAAAACGTAGGACACCATGTTAATGCTAAGATCATTAACTTGGAAACCGCCCGCAATGAAGAAATAGAAGGTTTATATTACGGTAACAAACGCGGGATTTTTGCTGAAAATTACCTTTAAAAAGTATGCTGTTAATTCTCTTCATTAGCAGCATAAATCTTTAATGAATAAAACTCTACTTGTAGTCCTCTAAAGCCATCTGACTAAACCGTCTGTCCCTACTTTCCCATATTACAATTCCTTGTCGTATTTCAGCGAGTCGTAAGTAAGGAGTTAATCGGTCGCCTTCATAAAGCGTTGTATTGTTAATTCGTACCCAACGCTCATTTACATCGGACGAATAGATATGCATTTCATATTGAAGCTCAGGTATAAAAGCTCTATCGCCGTCTGGCAGATCATTAATATCAACTAAACTAGAGTCCACTTCCACTTGAATACTTCTTTGCTGATTATTTGTTTTCTTAGCTGTACCAACTTCTGTTTGTGCTAGTGCTTCAGCAAAACGAGCTTGTAAATCCGACGAGACATCTTCAACTTTTACATTCGAACTATTAATGTCTGCAACATTTATAACGAGTTGCTCTGGCTCATCAATAGCCTCTTCTTTTCCTGTTTCGAGCTGCTTTTTGTCTGTTTCAAGTTGTTTTTCAGTAATCAACTGAGATGCTCCACTCAATTGCTCATCAGGGGCTTGCGTCAACAATTCACTTGGCCTACTACTAGGCAACTGCTCAATAGCATCTGATTCCATTTGGCCATTTGCTTGAGTTGCTATTTGAGGTGCGGATTGAGTTACGTTCGGCGGCTCTGACTGGTTGGCTGTCTTAGGTTGCGCTTGGGTGGGTGACTGATTGGACACTGGAGCTTGGCTCTGGCTCTGGTTCTGGACGAAAACTTGGGAATTTGCTGGCTTTGATCCAACAATATAACCACCTAATAAACCAACGATTAGCAGTAATATTGCAATGGCTAGCCAAGCTAACCAGGAAAAACCAGGTGAGCTAGCACCATTATCTGCAAATGTAGGGCCTGAATTTACGGCGTTTGCATAGCTATAACCGTTATTTGAGTTGCCAGACATTTGTAACTGGCTCTGATTCTGGTTTGCCGACTGACTAGATGCAGCATTACTACCAGTCTTGTTGTTTGTTTTTTGGCTATTTTGCTCTTTTATTAGTGCTTTATATAGAAAACTCACGCTTTATTACCTTTAAAAAATGACAGGAACGACCAGCGAGATTTAGTTTCATTAACAATTCCGAGTATTTCGCTTGAGGCAAACTTAACCAATTTTGAGTCCACAAAAAACTTTCCTTGCGCAAAGGCTCCCATCAAAGCGCGATCAGCCAATAGATTAATCAACCTAGGTGTCCCTTTTGAATATTTGAATAACGTTTTAATCGCCTTTTTATCAAATAGAGGTCTAACTGACCCAACACTCTGCAATCTATGGTTAATGTATTCAAGCGTCTCCTGCTCTGTTAGTGGCAACAAATGATAACGAGCTGTAATTCGTTGAGCTAACTGGCGTAACTCTCTTTTCATCAACTTTTCTTGCAACTCAGGTTGCCCAATTAATATTATCTGCAGTAACTTTTTGTCGTTTGTTTCTATGTTCGTAAATAATCTTAGTTGCTCTAGTGCTTCAAAATCTAGCAGTTGCGCTTCATCCACAACGAGTAAACAGCTTTCACCTTTTTCATGGCTGGTGACTAAAAACGATTGTAAAGCGTCCGACAACTTTTTGTGGTCAGAAGTTTCATCTAATTTAATTTGAAACGCTTCACAAACTGTTTGTAACAACTGAATTCTATTTAAGGTTGGGTTTAGCACATAAGCCACATGTAGGTCATCTGGCAGGTCTGCTAACACGGCTCTTGAGACCATTGTTTTGCCAGTACCTACCTCACCCGTCAGCATAACAAAACCACCATTACCCCTTAGACCATACTGTAAGTAAGCAATCGCTTCTTGATGGCGTTGGCTCGGGTACATAAGGTTTGGATTTGGAGCAATATTAAATGGTTCTTCGTGTAACTGGAAATACTCTAAGTACATGATGGGCGCTCAAAACGGCTCGGGGTTAACAAACTTTTATAATCAGCCAACCATACCTTTCAACCCTGAAAAATCAACTACTTTCCTCAAGGACTTTTGTAACAATTAAGAATATACTTATATTTATCGTTAGTGAGCTTTAGAGGTTAGTGTGCAAGTATATTTGGTTGGTGGTGCGGTTCGTGATCAATTATTAAATTATCCAGTAAAAGACAAAGACTATGTGGTAACCGGAGCAACCATTGAGCAAATGCTTGAGTTAGGATACCAGCAAGTAGGGCAGTCATTTCCTGTATTTTTACACCCAACTAATAAACAAGAATATGCGCTCGCTCGTACCGAAAGGAAACAAGGTTCAGGCTACACAGGCTTTACTTGTGAATTCACGCCAGACATTACTCTTGAAGAAGATCTGTTACGCCGTGATTTAACTATTAATGCCATGGCAATGGATGATGATGGTAAGATTTATGACCCATTTGACGGACAATCTGACTTAAAAAACAAACTGCTTAGGCATGTTTCTGATGCTTTTATTGAAGACCCACTGCGAGTATTGAGAGTGGCGCGTTTTGCCGCACGATATCATCACCTAGGCTTTAAAGTGGCGCCTGAAACACTGTCACTAATGACAAAAATAGTCGAAGCCGGCGAGGTAAATGCGTTAGTTGCTGAACGAGTGTGGCAAGAAACTGAATCCGCATTAAAGGAGCAAAACCCTCAAGTCTTCTTTGAAGTCCTTAGAGAGTGCGGGGCGTTAAAAGTTATTATGCCGGAATTAGACGTTTTATGGGGCGTCCCTAATCCGCCTAAATGGCATCCTGAAATTGATACTGGCATTCACACTATGCTGGTTGTGAAACAAGCACAAATGTTATCAAACGACCTTGCTGTTCGTTTTGCCAGTTTATGCCATGACTTTGGCAAGGGCTTAACAAATCCTGAAAATTATCCGCATCATCGCGGACATGAAAAAATGGGTTTAAAGCCAATAAAAGCATTTTGTCAGCGACTAAGAGTTCCCAATGAACCTCGTGACTTAGCATTATTACTTAGCGAGTTTCATACGCACACACACAGAGCTTTTGAGTTAAGACCCGATACACTCGTTAAGTTGTTTAATAAATTGGATGCATGGCGAAAACCACAACGATTTGAGCAGTTTTTAATTTGTTGCACCGCAGACATGCGCGGAAGAACAGGCTTTGAAACAGCAGAATACAAACAAACTGACTTTTTAAGAAGCATGTTTAAAGTTGCGAACAGTATAAATATTCAAGATATTGTTAAAGCGGGTTTTCAAGGTGCTGAAATCAGAGAACAACTGAATCAACGCAGAGTAGAGGCTATTGCCGATGCTAAAAAGATTCTAGCCGACAGTTAGTTAGATACATTATGGAGACTGGTAGTAACTAGAGTACACTACCAATCTCATCGTTATTGCGTTGAGCCTTATTTAGATAACCTCGGTTTAAATAAATAAGGTTCAGATTAATAAGGCTTAGATAAAGAAAGCGATCAATACCGCCCCTAAAATTAAGCGATAGATTACAAACGGCAACATACCAATCTTTTCTACCAATATTAAAAAGTAATGAATACATGCATAGGCGCTGACAAAAGACAAAGCGGTACCAAGTCCAATTGCCGTCCAATCTACAGGCATTGCTTGTTGGGACAGCTTAATTGTTTGATAGCCGCCAGCCGCAAATATAAGTGGAATAGACAATAAAAATGAAAAACGAGCCGCAGCTTTGGCCGTTAAACCCACCATCAATCCGGCGGTTATAGTTATGCCGCTTCGAGAAGTGCCAGGAATTAACGCAAGCACCTGAGCAAAACCAATAATTAATACTTTTTTAACGGTAATTTGATACTCGTTAGTGGTTTGTTTTGCTTTAACGTCAGCGTACCAAAGCAGTAAGCCGAAAACTATCGTGGTGGTTGCTATAACCGCTGCGCTTCTTAAGTTATTTTCTATGAAGTCATCTAAGATAAAGCCTATTAAGCCTGCTGGAATAACACCTAAAATAATAAGCCAGGCCAGCGTACTTTCTTTATCTTTATGACCAGTAAAAGACTTAACCCAACTCACAGCCATCGCCCCAACTTCTTGTCTAAAGTAAAGTACAACAGCAAACAGGCTACCGGCATGAACGGCAACATCAAACGCCAAACCTTGATCGTCCCAACCAAATACCTGCGAAGGTAAAATAAGATGAGCCGAACTCGAAATAGGTAAAAACTCTGTTAATCCTTGTAAGATTGCCAATACAATGATTTCAATCACGCCCATTTACAACATTCCTTTTAAATAATTTGTCCATGCATAGCTACGCATGCCGTTACGTTTATATTTATACATTTTAGAGTTCAACTAATGGTTCAACTAATAGTTAAGTCAATAGTTCAACCAATGGCTTAGTTTTGAGTTGAGGTTGAGCTTCAAAAACAAACTAAACCGCTTGATATAAAGTTGCGTCTCGCTCGATACGAACTCCAACACTTTGTGTGCTGGCTACGGCGCCTAACTTTCTAAGACTGATTTGTACACTGTTAACGGCATAATGCGTTAAAATTCTCTCAGCCACTTTCTCCGCGACAGTTTCAATAAGCTCAGCTTGATTCTCTTTCGCTAATTTTACTATATCTTCTGAAACAACGGCGTAATCTACTGTTTTTGATAAATCATCTACTTCTGCAGCCGCTCGAATATCGGTACGCATTTCCACATCAAATTGAAGCGTCTGTTGAATACTTTTTTCCCAATCATAAACACCAATGACAGTGTCTACTTTTAGTGCTTCTATAAAAACGATGTCTTGAGTCATGTTTTACCCTGATATTAGTAATATTTTTCTTACATGGTTTGAAGTCAGCTCGTTGCTCAGATACCATGCAATTTGTTCGAATATAATCCAAGCGCGAATTCTAGCGTATATTCATCTGTTGAGGAACTGATGTCTTTTGACTTTTTTATAACAATTATTGCTGCATATCTTATTGGCTCAGTAAATTTTGCCATTTTGGTTAGCCGTACAAAAGACTTACCAGACCCAAGAACTCAAGGCTCTCATAACCCTGGAGCAACCAACGTTTACCGGATTGCAGGGAAATCTACGGCTGGAAAAGTCCTCGCGCTAGATGTCATTAAAGGTATCGTACCAACTTGGGGGAGCTACTATTTAGGCTTCACACCGATGGAAATAGGCTTTACCGCAATTGCTTGCTGCTTGGGCCATATGTTTCCAGTGTTCTTTAGGTTCCAAGGTGGAAAAGCGGTAGCAACAGCGTTAGGTTGTTTATTGCCAGTGGGTGTTAGCTTAGGTTTGGTTTTATTGCTCGCCTGGATTGCCGTGTTTAAAATCACTGGTTACTCATCACTTGCCGCAATTATTTCGGTGGGCATCTCACCCATTGCTACTTATTTTATCGCACCAAAATATTTATTACCTGTGACAATGCTTGCGGTATTTATAATTCTGCGCCACATACCAAATATATTAAGGCTCTTACGTGGCGAAGAGCCAAAATCTCGTCAACGATTATAACGCCGGTAAATCTTCAATTGACCAACGAGGTTTAGCTTTCACCGCTAAATCTTTTGAACCTAAATGAAAGCGTTGCGCACCCGCATAAGCAATCATAGCTCCGTTATCAGTACAAAACTCAGGTCTTGGGTAAAACACACTACCGCCATGTTTTTTCATTAGCACTTCTAGCTTTTCTCTTAACTCGGTATTTGCGCTGACACCGCCTGCTATCACCAACGTTTTATGTCCAGTTTGCTCAATTGCTCTACGACACTTAATTGCTATGGTATCTACAACAGCTTGTTGGAAAGCATGCGCTATATCCGCTTTAGTTTGTTCTACATTTTCAGGGGCGTTTTCTTGAGTAGACTGACCGCCAGCTAAATGAATGCCCTCTTTACGAATTGCATTAGCCGCCGCTGTTTTTAAGCCACTAAAACTAAAGTCTAAGCCTGGACGATCCGTCATTGGTCTTGGAAATTTAAATTTATTAGGTTCGCCCTTAAGCGCCAATTTGGCCAATAGCGGTCCACCTGGATAATCTAAACCTAGCAACTTAGCGGTTTTATCAAAGGCTTCACCAGCCGCGTCATCAATAGACTCACCAAGTATTTCGTATTCCCCAATCCCTTTTACTTCAACTATTTGTGTATGACCACCCGAAACGAGTAACGCAACAAATGGAAAGTCAGGTTTGTTCTCTTCTAACATTGGTGCAAGTAAATGCCCCTCCATGTGGTGCACTTCTATTGCAGGAATTCCCCATGCAAAGGCTAATGACTTGGCGATACAAGCCCCAACCATGAGTGCGCCTACTAAACCGGGACCGGCGGTATAAGCAATTGCTGATATATCCGCTTTATTTAAATTATGTTTTGCCATTAATGCTTTAATGATTGGAATAGTTTTTCGAACGTGATCTCTTGACGCAAGTTCAGGCACCACACCACCATAATCAGCGTGAATTTTTATCTGACTGTAAACTTCGTGGCCTATAAGCCCCTGTTCTGTATCATATAAAGCGATACCTGTTTCATCACACGAAGACTCAATCGCCAACACTAACATTTTAATATTCCACACCAATTATTAACAAACGTCCACATTCTACCCAACCAAGGATAAATGCTCCAGTGAATTAATCTATTCACGTTTAAATTAAGGCTTTACTTTATTAGTTATTTGGCTATAGAATATCGCACCATTTTTATTAGTCTTGGTTAAATTAGATAACCATTAATACACAAATACTGAGGTGAATTTTTAAATGCCAGTAATTAAAGTAAAAGAGAACGAACCGTTTGACGTAGCTCTTCGTCGTTTCAAGCGTTCATGTGAAAAAGCAGGTATCCTTTCAGAAGTACGTCGTCGTGAGCACTTCGAAAAGCCAACTTGGGCACGTAAGCGTAAGAAAGCAGCTGCGGTTAAGCGTCACCTTAAAAAAGTGTCACGCGAAAACGCACGTCGTATCAAGCTTTACTAATATTGGTTTAATCTCTCTACGTAAGGAAGCAAATGAGCTTAGTTACCACGCTTAAAGATGCACAAAAAGATGCAATGCGTAACAAGGATAAAGAACGCCTTGGTACAATTCGTATGGTTTTAGCAGCTGTAAAGCAAAGAGAGATTGACGAAAGAATTGAACTGGACGATGAGCAGGTCATCGCTATTTTAACCAAAATGGTTAAACAGCGTCGTGATTCCCAATCACAATTTGAACAAGCTGACCGTCCAGAATTAGCAGCAAAAGAAGCGTCTGAAATTAAAGTAATTGAAGCCTTCATGCCTCAGCCTTTGTCTGAGGAAGAAGTGTCATCTCTTATCGCGAATGCTATTGAATCTACCTCCGCGTCAGGTATGCAGGATATGGGCAAAGTGATGGCAGAGCTGAAACCTACTTTAACAGGCCGAGCTGACATGGGAAAAGTCAGTGGTCTTGTGAGAACTTATTTAAATAAGTAATTACTACTTTAACTGCTAGAAAACCGCTGATTTTTATTAGCGGTTTTTTTATGCCTGAAAATAATTTCCCACCAGGCATTGTTAAAAATAACGGAAAACTAAACCTTCACTATTTCTAACTTTTCATTTTCTTAAATTCACTTTTCTGCAATAATTCCTAATCATTTTTTTACTGATATTGAGAGCGCAAATTGGCAGGACGAATTCCAAAAGGTTTTATTGATGATGTAGTCGCTCGAACTGATATTGTTGAGCTAATTGACGCGAGAGTCCCGCTCAAAAAAGCCGGTAAAAATTATCAAGCCTGTTGCCCTTTCCACAATGAAAAGTCGCCTTCATTCTCCGTGAGTCCAGATAAACAATTTTATCATTGTTTTGGCTGCGGAGCGCACGGCAATAGTGTTAGTTTTTTAATGGAGTATGAACAACTTGAGTTTGTCGAAGCAATTGAAGAGTTGGCTCGATTAAATTCAATGGATGTGCCTCGAGAACAAACTGGCGGAAAAACCAAACATTATCCAACCGTCAGTAAAGAGCAGAAACAATCTGATTATGACACTATGGAAAATGCTGCTCGCTTTTTTCAGCACAAGCTCAAACACGATGAAAATAGCCCTGGTGCCATTGAATATCTAAAGTCTCGTGGTTTATCGGGTAAAATAGCGCAACAATATGGTATTGGCTTTGCTCCAGATAAATGGGACTCGGCACTTACTACACTTGGCGCTGCAACCGATGCGAAACAACAACTTCTTGATTTAAAAATCCTCACATCAAACGACAAAGGTCGCACTTACGACTTTTTCAGAAACAGAATCATGTTTCCAATTCGTGATAAGCGCGGACGTGTTGTTGGTTTTGGTGGTCGAGTAATGGATGACAGCACACCAAAATATTTGAACTCCCCTGAAACGAGAATATTTCATAAGGGACGTGAGTTATATGGTTTTCATCAGGCCAAGCAAGCCAATAAAAACCTTGAGCAAGTCATCATTGTTGAAGGTTATATGGACGTTGTCTCGCTAGCTCAGCAGGGTATTAGTTATGCGGTTGCCGCGCTAGGTACAGCAACCACACAAGACCATATGCAAATGTTATTCAGGCAAACTCGTAAGGTTATCTGTTGTTATGACGGCGACAGAGCTGGCCGTGATGCCGCTTGGCGAGCATTAGAAAATGCATTGCCACAACTAAAAGATGGCGTTGATTTGCGCTTTTGCTTCTTACCAGACGGCGAAGATCCAGATACTATGGTTCAGCAGGAAGGTAAAGAGGCCTTTGAGCAAAGACTTAAAGAATCTACGCCGTTAATTGAGTATTTTTTTGAACACTTTGTTGGGCAACTTGATTTGACCGATGATGCAGGGAAATCTGCCCTACTAGCTCAAGCTAAACCACTTATTTCGCTTATTCCTAGCGACTATTACAAAGAAGCTTTATTGGCTAAATTAGCTCGTTTAGTCGGTAAGCAAGTAGACCAAATTAAAATCGCTTCTCGCTCTCCTGTAGCAGAAGTTAAGCAACGACAAACAGAATTCCAAATTACACCTATGCGTCGTGCCATAGGACTTATGTTGCAGCATCCTAACTTAGCGTCGGAAATCCCATTTATTCCAGCACTTGCCAACGCTGAATTACCTGGTTTTGACCTATTTGTTCGCATCCAGAAAAATATAGTTGATGAGCCTAATTTGTCTTCACCTGTATTATTAGAACGTTTTCGAGAGTCAAAAGAGTACCGCTTTTTAGCTCAACTGGTTGTATGGGACCATCAAATCAATGATGAGAACTTAAGTGCAGAATTTACAGAAACGTTTAAATCCTTACAAGATAGCTACTTAGAAAAACGTCTTGAAGGTTTGCTAATAAAATTCAAAACCGGCCAACTAGATGCCACAGAAAAAGCGGAATATGTCGCTTTAATGTCTGCACTAAAAAATTAAAATCGCCATGTGATATTCCAAACTCTAGGCTACACTTGCTGTTGAGAATATTTAGTCTTGGTAACCTTTATTTCATAGCCAGACAGACATTCTGCTGTTATAATATGCAGTTCGATTTTTCCGTGCTTGGTACAAAGTAACCAACTAACGGGAATTTCATTTCCAGAATTTGATGTTCAACTAGTAGGTGGAAGATAATCTGTATGGAGCAAACTCCTCAGTCTCAATTAAAACTTCTTATAATTAAAGGTCGCGAGCAAGGTTATTTAACCTTTGCTGAAGTTAACGATCACCTTCCACAGGATATGATCGATGCCGATCAGGTCGAAGACATCATTCAGATGATCAACGACATGGGTATCAAAGTGTGTGAAACACCACCTGATGCCGACGAATTATTAATGCAAGAGCAAACCAGCGACGACGAAGTTGTTGAAGCGGCCGCTGCTGCACTAGCAACTGTAGAAAAAGAAATCGGTCGTACAACTGACCCTGTGCGCATGTATATGCGTGAAATGGGTACGGTTGAGCTTCTAACTCGTGAAGGCGAAATTGAAATCGCTAAACGTATAGAAGATGGTATCTACACTGTTCAATCTTCTGTTGCAGAATACCCTCAAGCTATTAGCTACTTATTGGACCAATGGGACCAATATGAAGCTGAAGAAATCCGCTTAAGTGACATCATTAACGGCTTCTTAGATCCAAACGAAGACGATGTAGCACCTGCTGCTACTCACGTTGGTTCAGAACTAACCGATGAACAGCTTGCTGATGAAGACGGTGATAATGAAGAAGACGACGATGAAGATGAAGAAGAAGTAGATACAGGCCCAGATCCTGAAGAAGCTCGTGAACACTTTGTAGAGTTACGTCGTCTATATGATGAGTCCACAGTTTCTATTAAAGAGCTTGGTCGTGCGCACCCTGATACGCAAGAAAAAATTGCGGCACTTGGTGAGCATTTCCGCCTATTCAAACTAATTCCAAAGCAGTTTGACCGTTTAGTTAAAAACATGCGTGACATGATGGATAGAGTTCGTATTCAAGAACGCCTTATCATGAAGCACTGTTGTGAATATGCAAAATTACCTAAAAAAGATTTCGTAAAAATCTTCCCAGGTAACGAAGCAAAAACATCTTGGTTAGACCTGCTACAACGCGGTGGCGACTCAGTAGCTAAAAAGCTAATTGACGTTGATATTGAAATTCGTCGCAGCATTTCAAAGTTAAGAGACATTGAAGCGGAAACACGCCTTAATGTTGAAGCAATCAAAGACATCAACCGTCGTATGTCAATCGGTGAAGCAAAAGCTCGTCGTGCGAAAAAAGAAATGGTTGAAGCCAACTTACGTTTGGTAATCTCAATTGCTAAAAAGTATACAAACCGTGGTTTACAGTTCTTGGATCTAATTCAAGAAGGTAACATTGGCCTTATGAAGGCTGTTGATAAATTTGAATACCGTCGTGGTTATAAGTTCTCAACTTATGCAACGTGGTGGATTCGTCAGGCTATCACTCGTTCAATTGCCGACCAAGCAAGAACGATCCGTATTCCAGTACACATGATAGAGACAATCAACAAGTTAAACCGTATATCTCGTCAAATGCTTCAAGAAATGGGTCGCGAACCTACTCCTGAAGAATTAGCAGAGCGTATGGTTATGCCTGAAGATAAAATCCGTAAAGTACTTAAGATTGCAAAAGAGCCAATCTCAATGGAGACACCAATTGGTGACGATGAAGATTCGCACTTAGGTGATTTCATTGAAGATACTACTATTTCTTCACCGGTAGATACAACTACATCGGAAGGCCTGCAAAACGCCACTCGTGACGTTCTATCTGGCCTTACAGCTCGTGAAGCTAAAGTATTACGTATGCGTTTCGGTATTGATATGAATACTGACCACACGTTAGAAGAAGTAGGCAAGCAGTTTGACGTTACACGTGAGCGTATTCGTCAGATTGAAGCAAAAGCGTTACGTAAATTACGTCACCCTTCTCGCTCTGAGCCACTTAAGACATTCTTAGACGAATAGTCTTAACCGCTCTTATAATATTGAAAAGGCCTGCATCTGCAGGCTTTTTTATTGCTCAAAATAAAACATTCTTGCGGTAATTGTAAAACTCAGCAAAATTAAGGCACAAAAAAAGCCGATTCCGTTAAGGTAATCAGCTTCTTTCATTTAGTGGTTTTACTACTCTTCGAAGTGAGTGCCCCAACCATCGTACTCTAAGTTGTTTGCTTCGGCGTATGCCACCATTTCTTCAACTTCTTCATTAATAATAACTTCATCTAACGGGCATTCAGTATCAATATCAAAACAAAATACAAGTAAACCATCTTCAGTCTCTACTTGTTCTAGCTCTGATACATCCCAACCTTTTAAAAATGCTTCTTGCTGCGCTTTGTCAGCAATTTCATTATTTTCCGCTACAAAATGGTGTTCAATACCATACATTGCTTCTGTATTCGAACCATCTTCAATAAGTTGCTCTATGATGTCATTGCTAAATTCTTGCCAATCAACCGATTCCATTATTAACCTTTTTGTACTGTTTCTTCTGATTGTGGAATATAGCCTAATTCTGCATTTAATTCGTCAATTTTTTTAGCCATTATCTCGCGAACTTCTTCCGCCTTCTGCCTAATATATTGTTTTTCATCACTTTCAATAGTCACAGGATCTAAATACTCAATTACAACTTTGCCATTGTTCCAACGATTCATTTTAATTCTGTCGTGTGTGCTACTAATTGCAACCGGCACCATAGGTACACCTGCCATAAACGCTGTATAAAAGGCACCTGTTTTAAACTTCATTAAACCACGACCTCTTGAGCGGGTTCCTTCAGGGAAAAGCCATACTGATATCTTTTTATCACGAATTTTCTGAGCCGCCTGACCAATCGTACCGTGTGCTTTTGTTTTATTGGCACGGTCAATAAGAATGTTGCCTGACAACCAGTATACTTGCCCAAAAAATGGCATCCACTTTAGGCTCTTTTTACCTACACTTACCGTCCCTTTTCGAACGCCATTAGAAGCAGTGAAAATATCCCATGTATTCTGATGATTGCCAATGTAGACAACTGGTTCATCTACAATTCTCTCTTGGCCGCGAATAACAATTTCAAGTCCCAACATTTTCGCAAACGAACCGTAGACTCTTGCAACCATATGAACGTTATTACGCTGAAACGGTCTAACAATAAGATATAAAAGAAGAAATGCTGTCGATAGAATAAAGAAAACACCTAACAATAACGTACGTAAAATAGCCAGCACAAATACAACTCCAAATATTTAAAGGCGCATTGTAGCAAACTCAGCGAACACCTGTAAGCTAAAGTTTTGTTAAATATACATGAAAATAAGGTACTTTTAGTTGGGAAGCAGCTCGCCGCAGGTTAACCTTGATAGGGAAGTATAACTCTTACCGTCAGGCCGCCGCCATCACGATTGAATAGCCCGATGTTGCCGTGGTGTGCGTCTGTGATCTCTCGGCACAAAGCAAGGCCAAGGCCGCTACCACTAGCTTTAGTAGAATAAAACGGTATTAAGGCGTTTGCCATTACGTTTTCTGAAATACCTTTTCCTTTATCCATCACCGAAATACAAGACTCGTTTTGGCGTTGCTCTAGTCTAATACTTACATCTTCAGGCAAAGAGCCTGACTCATGCGCGTTTTTTATAAGGTTGATTAATAGCTGTTCTATTTGCACAGGATCTGCGTAAACCGTTTGTTTTTCTGATGATAAATCAATAAATTGCCACTGCGATTTTAGTGTTGCAATTAAGTGTCCCCAATCAATTGCTTGAATTTTTGGTTCAGGTAACTTAGCAAACTTTCCGTAACCCTGTACAAAATCACTTAAATGTTGAATGCGTTCATCAATCGTTGAAAATACCCGCGTCAAACGCTCTTCATTGAGCTTTTCACTAATGATGCCGCCACTGTGAAGCATAGATGATATTGGTCCCAGAGAATTATTTAGCTCGTGACTTATTACTCTAATTACCTTTTTCCACACGGCCACTTCTTGGCGGCTCAGTTCTCGTGTCATTTGTTTTAAAATGAATAAAGTGTGCTCTTGATTGTTTAACGAGAACTTCCCTGTAGACATATGCCACGTTTGTGGTTCGTCTTCATCAAATACAATTGAAAAAAGGCCTTCTTTCTTTTCAGCGATAGCAGCTTCGGCGCCTTTAGGAGCCGTTGTTAATAAGTGCGACAGCAGGTTTCCATCCAGTCCTTTTGAGCAGTTAAAAAAGCGTCTAGCGGCGATATTACTGAATATAACTTGTTGTTGATCGTTAACCAGAAATAGTACTTCTGGTGAGCTTTGTGTGATTTTATCAAGCAAGAGTTCCCGTTGATATATCCAGTGTTTCTCTTCCCGCAGTTGCAGCGCTGTGCTGTTGTATAGTGAACACAATTTACCTAGTTCATCTTCATTCTGATAAGACAGTGTTGTTGCGTATTCGCCATCTTTTAAATTTAACAAACCAAGCTCTAATGCAGACAACCCTTCTCGGATATCTCTTAACAAATAGCGCGCTAACAAAACACTCATGCTCACTATTGTTATTGCAATGAGTATTCCAATATTTAGGGATAATCCATCTAACAAGAATAGTGGTATACAACAAATACTGCTGATTAGCGCAACAACTATAAGTATTTTAGGTAAAACTTTGGTTAGCATTAGTACGGGATCTCAAATTTATCTAAGCGTCTATACAAAGCTTGCCTACTTAATCCAAATTGACGAGCCACTTTAGCAATCACGCCTTTTTGGTCTCGCATAGCCGCCTCTAGTGCTTCTTTGGAGACTTCTACATTGACTGCTTTTGAATTACTAGTTTGAGACGCTAAATTAGTTTGCGAGGCTTGATTGATTTCGCCAGTTATATTGGACTGGGAAGCTAGATTGCTTTGAAAAGCTAAGCTCTCTGGAACGCCTAAATTCACCGGTTGGTTAAATGCAAAGTCCACAGCCTCAATGACGCCCTGTGGCTTCAAAACCGCTACTCTTTTACATGTGTTCTCAAGCTCTCTTACATTTCCTAGCCATTGATGGCTTTTTAGCGCATTTTCTGCTGATAAACTCAACTCTCTATCCGGTAAAAAACGGTATACCAAAGGCATGATATCGTCTAACCGCTCTGATAGCGCAGGAACCTTTAGCTCAATAACATTAAGTCGATAGTATAAATCTTCCCTAAAGTCACCTGCTGCAATCGCGTCTAAAAGGTTGCTGTTTGTAGCTGAGATTACTCTGACTTTTGTTTTAATCGTATTTACCGAGCCTAGGCGTTGAAACTCTCCGGTTTGAATCACTCGTAACAGCTTGGTTTGTCCTGAATATGGTAGGTTGCCAATTTCATCTAAAAATAAGGTACCACCATCCGCTGCTTCAAATAGCCCTATTCGCTTTTTGTTTGCACCTGTATATGCACCCGCTTCAGCCCCAAACAATTCAGCTTCAATTAAGTCGGCAGGTAACGCACCACAATTAACTTTAATAAAGGGTGCATTAGGTACAAGGGAGTTGGCCTGAACGACTTCTGCAATTTTCTCTTTGCCGCTACCGTTCGCACCAGTAATTAATACTGAGATATCTGATTTAGCCACTTGAACTGCCATATCAACAATACGCTGCATTGCTGCACTAGCATAAACAAGGCCAACACTACTGGCCTTTGACTTTGTGCAGTCACCAACCGTTTGTTGGCGTATTAACTTCTCTTGCGCTTGGTTCGCCTTACCTAATGCAACTAAATTAGCCACAGTGTTTAAGAGTTTCTGGTCATCCCAAGGCTTCGCAATATAGTCCACAGCTCCAGCTTTAACTAATTCAATCGCTTGTTCCAAATCAGTCCAAGCCGTAATTAATATAACCGGAAGGTGCGGGTCCAAACGGCGAAGTTGGTAAAAGAGCTCTTTGCCTTCTTCACCCGACGTTGTGTCTCCAGTGAAATTCATATCTTGAATAACAAGGGAGACACGCAATTGATTAGCATACTGCAGTGCCTCAACAGGTGATGTCGTTGTAATGACATCGTAGCCATGAATTTCAAGCAACAAGGACAAGGCTTGTAAAACTGCTGGTGTATCATCAACGATTAATATTTTGTCCATTGCCTGCTCATCGCTTGAATATATCCTTTCATTGTTAGTGGTTTAGCCTACCAATTATGGCCATTAAATACTACGAGTAGCAATACTAGGAGAAATGTTTGCCGCTTTAGTCGCTGGCATAACAACTGACAACAGACTTGCAATAAAAATAAATATCGCAGTGACAGCTACATAAACAGAGTTTAACGCTGGCATTGAGTAGCTCTCTAGTAACATCTGGCCCATTAATATGGCGGCGACTGCACCAAGTGCGATGCCGAACACACAAATAATGGCATTCTCAATCAAAAAGTATCTCACAATGTCTGATTTTCTGGCGCCAAGTGCACGGCGTGTGCCTATTTGTTTGGTGCGTTTATTAATATTAAATACCGTCAAACCAAATATTCCAAGACCGGTTATAAGAACAAGTACAACGATAAGAGTAATTAACATGCGTAACATTAAAATGTCTGACGAATTGTATTCTCGCTTATCGTCATCCATGCCTTGCACCCCAATAATGACGCGTTTGTTATGATCTTGAATCATCAAGTCTTCAACCTGTCGCATGATGGCAGAGCGCTGTTCCGGCTCAGTACGAACGATGATTTTTTGAAACATAGATGCGCCTACAAATGGCATAATAGATACGTTGTCTGGTCTACTGTCTTTTAACCACGCACTCTTCATTGGCTCAGTGATACCAATAATCTTCATCGGCGATACACCAAAGAAAACCGTTTGCCCTAGAGCATTGCCTTCAGGAAACAATTCTAAGCCTAAGGCTTTTGTAACCACAACAACTTCCGGAAACACGTCTCTGCTCTCAGATATAATAACTTCGTCTGGACGAAAGTTTCTGCCCTCTATTAAACTAATACCCAGCGTATCTAGCGCGTTTTCATCGGATAAAAAGTACGACGTACGAACGTCTTGGCCGCCTTCCGTTGCCGGTGTTAGTCTTAATCCACCACCAGAGCCACTACCTGACAAAGGCACAGCGTTAAACAATGCCGCATTCTTTACACCAGGAACGTTTCTGAGCATGGTTTCCGTTTCTTCAAACTTTTGGGTAAGATCGAGTTCTTTGTCAAACGTCATCGTCGTAAAACTAAATATTTCATCTTCCGGATAACCCGTTTCTTGAGTTAAAAACTCAATTCTATCATTGGCAATAAATGAAGCATTGCTCACTATAGCTGTGGTTATAGCGATTTGAATCAGCAACATTACTGCGCCCGCCTTGGAGCGAAGCAATGAATTAAATATAGGTTTAATTTCTAACATGATGAGCTCCTATTGCGTTTTTAAGTAAATAGCTGGCTGGGTTTTACAAACAAGCCACGCTGGGTACATTCCGGCGATGATACAGGCGCCAATTGCTATTGCAGGGGCTGTTAAAATCATCGTGAGATCCATGCCTGCTAGTTCTGCATATTGCTGACTCGTTATACGCACTCCCCATAGGCCAAGTTGCGCGATGCCAATACCAATCAATCCACCTAATAAACCAAGTACTGACACCTCAACTAGATGCTGAAAAAATATCTGACGTTTGCTGGCGCCTAATGCTCTTCGCACACCAATCTCTGGCGCTCTTCGAATAAACTTACCAAGCAACAGTCCCAATATATTGGCTAAACACACGGCTAAAAACATAAAACTAAGTCCAACCAATATCTTATTGTCCTCGGATACTACATTGTTGTATTCCATCCACTCATTCACGTCTTGTAAATTGAACTGAGGCACTTCGCGTGTATAACGACCTTTGGCCCCTTGCTCTGTTAAATAAGCAAACAAAAAGTCATGGTACTTTTGAACCTCTTTATCTGTTGGCAGTTCTGCCCAAAACTGCACCCAAAACATTTCAGACTGTAGCTGCCCTTCAAACGTTGTCACGCCCTCATGTTTCCAACCATTTGTATTGCCTCGGGTAACGAGTTGCATTGGCTCCCATAATGTAATGGGAATAAACAGTGGCTCAGGTGCATTAAAGGAACCATTGTTTAAGTCGTAATATTTGATATGGATATCCCAATTTTTAGTAACCCCTACTACCGTAAAAATAGTGTCGTCTAGATACATTTGTTTACCAACAGAGTTTTGTCCACCAAACAACTTATCGTTAGTCTCTTCGTTTATAACAATCACTGACTCAGCTGCTTTTTCTTGCGCCAAAGTCCAAGACGAACCGTAAATAAATTCCAAATCGAACATGCTGAAAAAGTCTTTGCCTGCCGCTCGAGCGCTTGATAATGAAGGTTTAACGTCTTGATTATTCATATGGACAGTAAACGCCGTGCGAATGGACGCCGTTTTTCGAACCGGTGTTTCAGCGTTGTGCAGAAACATGGCGTCTTTGTATGTCAATTGATATGGCACATCATCAGGTGTCCACCAGCTGTTACCGTCATCAGTTGTGTTAAGTTGCACTGCAAAAAGCTGATCACTTTTATGTGGGATAGGATCCATAGACATCATGTGATAAACCGACAAACTCGTCATCGTTATACCAATGCCAATAGCAATGGCCAGGATCATTAACGCCGATACTAACGGTGTCCGCTTTAAGCTGCGCCAGCTAAGGTCTATATAATGAAGAAACATATTACACCTCTGCTATCGACTGTTCGACTCGCGCTGATACCGAGTCTGAAGACTTATTTTGATACAAGGTAAAGTCAGCTAACTGACCATCCACGACCTGAATATTGCGAGGCGCTCGACGGGCTAACTCCTGGTCATGGGTCACCATAATGATGGTGGAACCTTCCGTGTTTATATTTTCTAGTAACTCCATGACTTGACGTGCCATAAGGCTATCTAAATTACCCGTTGGTTCATCCGCCAATAAAAAACGTGGTTTGCCCGCTAAAGCTCTAGCAATTGCAACTCGCTGTTGCTGACCGCCAGATAATTGTTGAGGTAAATGTTTGGCTCTGCTGGCTAACCCAACTTTTTCTAAACACTCTTCAATTCGAAGCTTACGCTCAGCAGCTTTTATGCCTCGATAACGCAAAGGCACTTCAATATTTTCATATAAATTTAGATCCGGGATCAGGTTAAACCCCTGAAAAATGAATCCAATTTTTTGGTTTCTTAAATCCGCACGCTCGTTATCGCTTAATGTACCAACGTTCACATCATCAAGCATAAACTCACCACTAGAAAACGGTTCCAACATGCCAGCAATATTCAAAAACGTTGTTTTACCTGAGCCTGACGGACCTGTGACTGCTATAAACTCGCCTTCCTTTACTTCTAGATTAAAGTCACGAAGTGCGTGGGTTTGTACCTTTTCCGTTTGATATACTTTACTAATATTTTTCATGCTTAACATTGTTGTATTCCTTTCTATATTTAACTGGTTTGCATCACAAGTTTCGTATTTAAAAAATTGATAACTCGTGCTTTTCTTAATTTAGTAAGAACGCATCCGCTTTACTGTATTCATCATAATTCGAGATAATAATTTCATCGCCGGCTGCTAATCCTGACAGTATTTCCACTTCTCGCATGCTTATTGCGCCAAGTTGGATATCTACTTTTGTGGCAATGCCACCTTCGACCTTAAATGCGTAAAACCCACCTGACTGCATAAAACTGCCACGGCGAACTTTCATTACATTCTTTTTGCTTTCTAAAAGTACTCTTGCTGATACTTGCTGGTTTTGGCGAATGCCACTGAGCTGTTGTTGATCAAACCTTACTCGAGCGGTAACTTGACGGTTTTTAACTTCAGGAGAAATTGCAGACAATTTGCCTAAAAAGGTTGTACCCGCAATATTAATTTCAGCTTGCATACCAATACCAAGATCATTGGCATAACTTTCTGCAACGTTTAGTTCAACCTCGTAAGCGCTTAAATCGACAAGCGTCATTAGCGCGTCATTCTTTTTGACTAGAGCTCGTTGTTGAACAATTAAATTACCAACTACACCTTTTACTGTCGCGAGTATGTTTAGGTCATTAATTTTACGTTTCAACTCTTCTAGCACTAATGCTTGACGTGACACGGTACTTTTTGCACTGGCTAATTCAAACGCTAAACGCTCCTTGGCGATGCTAACTTCTTCTTTGGCGTGTCTTTGAGTCAATTCAGCCCTTGCTAAATCATCCACCGCTTTTTCAAAATCAATTTGGCTAATTAAATTACTCTTCATAGACGCATGTGCGCGACGATTTTCTCGTTGAGCGGCTTCTAAATCTACCTGAGCAATATCCAACAGTTTTGTTAATTGTAATGTTTGACTGCGAGCATCTAACTCCTGACGAGCTAGCTCACCTTTGAGGCGTTCCATTTCTGAGGTTTCTTGTTTCAATTGGTTTGCAAGTTCAGGACTCTCCACCGTAGCAACAATTTGGCCTAGGCTTACTTCGTCTCCAGCTTTTACCTTAAGTGAAACAAAGCCCTGCTCTGGACTATAAACTTGAGGTGCATTAGCAGCGACAATACGACCATTTGAAACGATATCACGCACTAAGTCGCCCATTTCAACTTGAGCAATTTGCATTGATGAACGCTCAAAAGAGTGACTGACCGAAGCGCCACCCACTAATGCTTTAACAACAAAAAAAATTAAGATAAGTGAAACGAGAATAATACCCGCAATTTTTTTTATGCTTGGCTTAGACTCAACAGCGATATCTTGTGCGCTCGTATCCTTAATCATGTTTTCTGCTCCATGGGCATGAATAACCTCATTCATGCTCCGTTTTAATATTTAATAACCATTTTTTGATAATCACTTGTTGATAATCTTTTTTGATAGTCTTTTTTGATAGTCTTTTTTGATAGTCTTTTTTGATAAAAATGTATTAATAATCAAGTATTAACAATCAAGTATTAACAATCATATTTTGATTAACGTAATGATTAGCTTATTAGCTAGTTGGTTAATTTGTAGGTAAAGTATTGCGAGGAGCATGCCAAAACACAAGTTACTGTATTTAATGGTTAAAATGAATTTCCCAAGAAATAAAAGTGTCCGCGGACAGTATAAAGTGTCCGGGCGGACACTTTTAATGAGGTCGTTTTAAAGGGGTTAAAACAAAAAACCACAGAGTTTGCGCTCTGTGGTTTTATAAGTCGACCTTAGTTTATCAACGTCGAAGACTCTACTTTAAAGAGATCGTATTATGCCTCTGAAGCGCTATCTATATCACCACCGTCATTCACCATATCGTCACTTCCGCTTTTAACTTCAACTTCGACATAATCAACGCGTTGAAGCCCTCGAGGAAGCTTGCTACCTCTGCGGCCGCGCTCACCACGATAATGATCTACGTCTTTCGGTGTTAGCGTTAACTTACGTTTACCTGCATGCAGAACCACATTAGCATTTTCAGGCACCACAACAATCTGGCTAACCACTTCTTCTCTACTAGCAGCTCGAGCTGATGGTATGTTTATGATCTTGTTGCCTTTACCTTTAGCCAATACTGGTAAGTCTTTTAGCGGGAAGACTAACATTCGACCTTCGTTAGATATTACTAGGCAGTCGTCATTTTCAATATTTTGCGTTGTTTTTGGCTCTAGTAACTTAGCTCCTGTCGGTAGCCTTACTAATGCTTTACCGGCTTTTTGTCGGGTCATCATATCGTCAAACTTACAAACAAAACCATAACCAGAGTCTGAGGAAATTAGATACTGTTGGTCGCTTCCAGCCATTAGTGTGTATTCAAGTGTTTCACCCGCCACTATACTAAAACGTCCGCTAAGTGGTTCGCCTTGGCTTCTTGCCGATGGCAGTGAGTGTGCGTCTGCGCTGAAACTTCTGCCCGAACTATCAATAAAGACCACCGGCTGATTACTCTTACCTTTGGCTGACGACTTAAAGCCATCACCCGCTTTATAGCCTAGTTTCTCAGGCTCAACATCATGACCTTTGGCACAACGTCCCCAGCCTTTCTCTGATAAAACAACAGTAACTGATTCACTTGGTACTAGGTCTTTAGCTGAAATAGCCTTTGCTTCACTTCTTACTACAATTGGCGAACGTCTGTCGTCACCATAGGATTCAGCATCGGCGGCGAGCTCTTTCTTAATTAAATTGTTTAATTTTGTATTTGAACCTAACAAGCTTTGTAATTGATCGCGTTCTTTCGCTAATTCAGCTTGTTCCGCTCTAATCTTAACTTCTTCAAGCTTGGCTAACTGACGTAACTTAATTTCAAGGATGGCTTCCGCTTGTGTATTTGATAAACCAAAGCGCTCCATCAATTCTTGTTTAGGGTGCTCTTCCGTTCGAATAATATCGATGATTTCATCAATGTTTAAGAACGCAACTAATAAGCCTTCAAGTATGTGAAGTCGAGCTAATACTTTGTCTAAACGGTATTGTAAACGACGAGTGACAACGCCTCGGCGATACTCAATCCACTCCGTTAGAATTTGTTTTAAGCCTTTTACTTTCGGCAAACCGTCTAAACCAAGCATGTTGAGGTTTACTCGATAGCTTTTTTCTAAATCTGTTGATGCAAAAAGATGCTGCATTACTTGTTCAACATCAACTCGATTTGAGCGAGGAACAATAACGATTCTAGTTGGATTTTCGTGGTCAGATTCATCGCGCAAGTCCGTTACCATAGGTAACTTTTTAGCCTGCATTTGCGCTGCTATTTGTTCTAAAACTTTACCGCCTGATACTTGATGCGGCAGTGCGTTAATAACAATGTCACCGCTTTCTTCAACAAACGTAGCGCGCATTTTAATGCTGCCTTTGCCTGTTTCATATATCTTTGCGATATCAGCACTTGGCGTGATAATTTCAGCTTCAGTTGGATAATCTGGGCCTTTAACGTATTCCATCAATTGTGGAAGTTCAGTCTTAGGCTCTTTAAGTAAGTGAATACATGCTTGCGCTACTTCTCTTATATTATGAGGCGGTATATCAGTAGCCATACCAACAGCAATACCGGTAATGCCGTTTAGAAGTATATGAGGTAGTCGTGCAGGTAAGGTAACCGGCTCTTTCATTGTGCCGTCAAAGTTAGGTTGCCACTCAACGGTGCCCTGACCCAATTCAGACAGTAAAACTTCAGAAACTTTTGATAAACGAGCTTCGGTATAACGCATAGCAGCAAATGATTTAGGATCATCTGCCGCACCCCAGTTACCTTGTCCGTCTACTAATGGGTAACGATAAGAAAATGGCTGTGCCATCAGCACCATTGCTTCATAACAAGCACTATCACCATGCGGGTGATATTTACCTAATACGTCACCAACGGTTCTAGCAGACTTCTTATATTTAGCCGTTGCTGATAAACCTAACTCAGACATTGCATATATGATGCGACGTTGTACTGGTTTTAAACCATCACCGATATGCGGCAATGCGCGATCCATGATTACGTACATGGAATAATTTAAATAGGCATCCTCTGTAAAGCGTCTCAACGGTAATTGTTCAATACCGTCACTGCTGATGCTAATCGCCTCTGTCATTACCTATACCTTCTCTGTCTTCTTATTATTTGGCTAAGTTAGATTCTAATTGGTTCAAAATAGTACGAAACTCAGTTGGCTCATTCACTTCACAAAGCTCGTACCTTGCCGATAATTTCGGTGTGGTGCTTTCTAACTCTCTTTCAATTCTTGTCACCAGTACTTGTGCCTGGTTTAAGTCATAATTATTCGCTACCAACCAATACCTATGGCCATTAATTGGCAATATTTGATATTGTTTGTTTAGATTTTTTATTCTTTCCAATTTATCACTAATGGCATCATCCGTCGCTTTAATGCCTAGCGATGCATTCAGTTCAGATACACCATTAAAGTCCATGGCAATGATAGTGAACATCTTTAACTTGCTGACTTCAGCTTGACTGCGTTTCGGTAAATTATTAGTGCTAATTTGCACATTATTCATTTGGGCCATTAATTGTTCGATAGCTCGCTCTGCAACGGCTAAACTTAAATGCGCTAGAGGTTTGCGGCCACTTGCTTGTCTTCTAAGTACAGCATTATAAATAAACAACACTAAGCCAAACACTAATAACAAAATTAACCAGCGTGTATTAGATAGCTTTTCTGTTAATAAAACCAAGGCATTAGATAAGTTAACATTCATAGCTTGATGCTCGTCTAGCATATTTTGTTGCTCTTTAAGTTGACGACCAACTTTAAAGTCGCGATATGCTTGAAGCTGTACCTGCATTCCTTCTTTTTTTCTATTTTCTAAATATTCTATAAGCCCTGTGGTTTTAGAAACTTGAGGCCAGTCTTTCATTAAAACCTCTGCGGTTCTTTGGGCTTTAAGTGCCTCTAATTTACCAACTCCAGTTTCAGAGGAGTAATTGTTAAACGCAGAAAATTCGAGTTCTATCTTAGATAAGTACTTTAATGAGACATCTGGTAAGTCTTTTAATAACGCTATTTGAGCTTTAACAAAATACAGTTCATTCTGAGTTTTTAATTGCTCAGTCTTATCTCGTCCTAAGGCATTAGTTAGACCTTTAACTTTATCTGCCGCCTTTATAAGCTGTTCCGCGTATTCTAATTTTTGCTGTGCAATTTGATTTTTAATCAAAGCTATTAAGCTTTGTAATTGCAAGTATCGGTTTCGCACTTTCTGCGCACTTTTGTAAACAGACTCCAAGCGCTTATCAGCTTCTCTATATTTAAGAGATTGGCTATTTAATTGCGCCCATTCAATTTGGGTCTGCAGTGACGACGACGCTAGTTTGTTGTCTTGCAAATAGCTCACTAAACGTTTGAAGCTTTGCTCCGCTAGAAACAAATCATTTTGTTTAATAAGCAACTTTATATGTGCTTGTTTTGCCCAAACTATGAGTGGCATTAAGCCGCTTGTATTTGCTTTTTCAATTGCCGTATTAAGGCTGCGGTTTGCTAGTTCGTGATCTTGTAGGGAAGCAAAAAACGAAACCTTTTTTAAGCTCCAAAACACCCATAAATAATCAATATTGTCGGCTTTATCCGCCCACTCATCAAGAAGTGCTGTGGCGTTGTCAAAATGGGATATCGCTTCCTGATAATCCAGCATGCTAACGGCATTATCTATTTTGAGTTCATGCAAACGTAGTGCTAACACTAACTTTTCTGGCTCGGCCAGTTTATCAATATCACTGATAACTAAATTAAGCGCTTGTTCAGACTGCGCAGGCTTTCCTGACAAATAAAGAGCGTGAGCTTTGATAAAACGTAAGTTAACTAACTGAGCCAATGTTAACGTGTTATCTGTTATAAAGTACTCAACGCTGGCTAATTGTTTTTTTGGGGAAACTGCATTTGGCGTTTGTACCGCACTTAAAAACTCACTTAAGGTTTTAAATTCACTTTGGAACCGGTTTTTCACTTTATCTATTTGCGCAACTTTAACAACGTCTTCCGAGTTTTTTTTACGCTTACTAAACCAGTCATTATTTGTAGGGCTTGTTTTATTAGGCGAAGCATCTGGCTGATTAGATGAAACGTCTGGCTTATTAGATGGGGCTTCCGTTGAGTTGGCTAATGAATTTGAACCATTATTAGCTACTGAACTCGAATAATTGCTAGCAAATGAAACGGTTGAGCAAAACACAGATACAAAAAAGCATGTCAGCGTAACGGCTAACCTCTGCTTTTCTCTATATCTGTTGTTTTGCCAGAACTTCATTATTTCTCCACGTACAAAACTAAACGGTTGCTTTGTTACCTTTGCTTTCCAACCATGATTTACGATCGCCCGCTCGTTTTTTCGCAAGTAGCATGTCGAGCATTTCCATCGTTGGCGCAATTTCATCAATCGTTAACTGCACTAATCGACGAGTGTTTGGATCCATAGTGGTTTCGCGAAGTTGCAATGGGTTCATCTCACCTAGACCTTTAAAGCGCTGAACGTTTACTTTGCCTTTTTTCTTCTCGGCAACAATACGATCTAAGATCCCGTCTTTTTCGCCATCGTCCAAGGCATAAAAGACTTCTTTGCCTACATCAATTCGATAAAGTGGAGGCATAGCAACATAAACATGACCAGCTTCAACAAGCGTTTGATAATGACGAGTAAACAGTGCGCATAATAATGTAGCGATATGCAGACCATCACTATCGGCGTCGGCAAGGATACAAACTTTCCCATACCTTAACTGAGATAAATCTGACGAGTCAGGATCCATACCAATGGCTACAGAGATATCATGTACTTCTTGTGAACCAAGAACTTGTCCAGCTTCAACTTCCCATGTATTTAGAATCTTGCCTCGAAGCGGCATGATAGCTTGAAACTCACGATCTCTTGCTTGTTTTGCAGAACCACCAGCTGAGTCACCCTCAACTAAAAACAATTCTGTTCTGTCGTTTTCTTGGCTAGAACAGTCGGTTAATTTACCTGGCAGTGCTGGACCTTGAGTGACTTTTTTACGTATGACCTTTTTAGCAGCTCTTAATCGTTTTTGTGCATTGGAGATACACATATCCGCTAGTAGCTCAGCAATATCCGTATGCGTGTTTAACCACAAGCTAAAGGCATCTTTAACGATACCAGACACAAATGTCGCACACTGTCTTGAAGATAAACGTTCTTTAGTTTGACCAGCAAATTGCGGGTCTTGCATTTTAACCGACAATATATAGCTGCATCGTTCCCAAATATCTTCAGGCGTCAGCTTGATACCGCGAGGGACTAAATTTCGGAATTCACAAAACTCTCGCATAGCTTCTAACAGACCTTGTCTTAGTCCGTTTACATGAGTACCACCTTGAGCTGTTGGAATTAGGTTTACATAACTTTCGCCAATAGAGTCACCACCTTCAGGTAACCAAGTAACCGCCCACTCAGCTGCTTCTAAATTACCGCTAAAAGAACCAACAAATGGGTCTTCCGGCAGCATAACAAAACCTTTTACTGCATCAACTAAGTAGTCTTTTAAGCCATCTTGATAAAACCACTCGTGGGTTTCTTTAAGCTGTTTATTGTTAAACTTAATTTTTAAGCCAGGACATAAAACGGCTTTAGCTCTGAGGTTGTGGATCAAACGAGAGTTAGAGAATTTTGCGCTATCAAAATAAGAAGGGTCAGCCCAAAATCGTACTGTTGTACCAGTATTTCTGCGCCCTACTGTTCCTATAACTTCTAAGCTTTGAACCTTATCGCCATTTTCAAAAGCGATTTGATATTCTTGTGCATCGCGTCGAACACGAACTTCCATTCTAGTGGTCAGTGCATTTACAACTGATACACCTACGCCATGCAAACCACCTGAGAATTCGTAGTTGCTGTTGGAAAACTTACCACCGGCATGCAGCTTGGTAAGAATTAGCTCTACGCCTGGTATCCCTTCTTCAGGATGAATATCTACCGGCATTCCTCGGCCATCATCTGACACTTCCAAAGAATTATCTTCGTGCAGCGTCACCACAATATGACTTGCATGTCCTGCCAAAGCTTCATCAACACTGTTGTCTATTACTTCTTGAGCAAGGTGATTTGGACGGGTTGTATCGGTATACATTCCAGGGCGACGACGTACCGGCTCTAAACCGTTTAGTACCTCTATCGCTTCTGCATTATAAGATTGATTAGTCATAGCGCTTATTATTCTAATTTTAGGTTCTAAATGAAAGGTTAACTAGGATTGAGTCAAACTTAAAGGAAAAAATCCACTATCTGCGGTAAGTATCGCTTAAAGCCAATAAAACTGTGATTGCCACCGGGTTCTAATGTCATTTTGGCCAACTGGTAATGTTCGGCGGCTTGACGATAATCTAGAACTTCATCGCCCTCTTGCTGCAAACACCATACTTTACTTGAGTCATGTAAAGTTGGCTGATAAATAGCTTTTAATTCGTCCATATGATGCGGCTCTAATAAGTACTCTTCACCTGTGATAGGTTGAACTTGCTTACCTACGTAATCCTCCAGCAGTTCAAATGGCTTAACTGCAGGGTTTATTACAACCGCAGGGACGTTGTATTTATTATGAATATAAGTACTTATAAAACCGCCTAGGCTACTACCCACAATGCCAATTAGCTTAAAGTCATTTGTTTGTTTAATTGACTCAACCAGTGTTTCCACCTCACTAATAGCTTGTTGGGGATGCACATGTAACTGAGGCGTATACACCTTTATATCTGGGTGATGCAGTTTCATAAATTGATTAAATTGAACGGCTTTTTCAGACAAAGGGGATGAATGAAATCCGTGTAGATATATAATACTGGCCATTAACTTGATGCTGAGTTTTTTAAAAGACGGTCATCTATTTTATCAGGTTGATGGTCTATTGCTAAGTTTAACCAATCTTTTAACAAGGCATTTATCTGCGTTTTTTCATCTTTATGATGAAGCTTATCATTTGGGTATGGATTGTTTGGGCGAATGCGATCTTGTTGCTGGTATTTAGTAACTTCAACCATTTGTGCATCATGATAAAGCCTAAACTCAATATCCATTTGACCCACCAGTGTACTTAACGTACTTCTTTGTTGAAGCGTAAACTGTTCTGTATATGGTGAAATATCAGACACTGATAATTCAAAATAAAGCCCCTGACCTAGCTCAATGTGCCATTGCTGCCCTTGAATATACTCCAACGGTAAAAGCCTTAATAATAAGGCATAGTTGCGACTACAGATGGTTTGTAAACGCTTAAGATCAACAACGTACTTTTCTTTTTTTACAGTATTCATATTCATCTAGTATTTTGCAGGCTCTGCATCTATCTTCTGTTTATTAAGCCTTAACCATTGTAGGCTAATAACTGTCGCTGCGTTATCTATTACACCCGAGTCTAATAATTCAAATGCATGATCAACATCTAATACGTGAACTTTGATATCTTCGTTTTCATCTTCTAAACCATGTACGCCACCAACGCCGTTTGAATCAACAATACCCATGTACAAATAAAGTCGTTCACTGGTTCCGCCTGGGCTAGACAAGTAGCTGAGCATTGGCGTTAGTGTATTTATATTCAAATCAGCTTCTTCAAATGCTTCCCTTTTGGCGACATCCTCTAAGTCTTCATTTTCTTTATCTACCATGCCGGCAATGACTTCTAATAACCAAGGAGATTCTTTTGATGCCAGAGCGCCAATTCTGATTTGCTCAATAAGCACAACTTTTTGTTCAAAAGGATCGTAAGGTAGCACCCCTACAGCATCACCTCGTTCAAATATTTCACGGTCAACCCAGTTGCTTTGACCGCCATTAAACAGGTTATGTCTGAACGTAAATTTGTTTATTTTAAAAAAGCCGTTAAATACTTTATCTACAGACTTGATTTCAATATTTTTGCTATCAAATAGAGGTGTATATTTATCGCTCGCCATTCGTTAATTCCTGCTCAACCTGTTAAGTTGGGAGTTTAACATAAATAACGGTTTCAGCTTATTTACAATTCAATATTCTGTTACATTTGCAGTATATTAATTTACATTAAAAACATTACGCAAAACAACGAGAAAGGCTACAATATAGTCAATTATCGCTAAACGCTAAAATTGGAATAAAATTTTCGGTTAAGGAACCAGTATGAGAAAGTCTTTTATAACAGCATCTATCGCGCTATTTTTCGCCAGCGTCTCTATGCAAACTCAAGCGACAAACTTATTAGATGCTTACAAAGATGCGGTACAAAACGATCCACAAACTTTAAAAGCAAAAGCGAGCTACGAAGCAACACTACAAACTGAAGAACAAGCATTTGCTCGTTTGCTACCTAATATCTCATTCTCTGCCGGATACTCGCTAGGCAACAGTGAAGCAGTGAGCTCTACTACTAATGAAGTTTATGATTATGACTCAAGTAATCTAAATTATGGACTAACTCTTACCCAAACTATTTTCCAAATGGGTGACTGGTACAATTTAGACGCTGCTGAAAAGCGTGCGTTACAAGCACAAACAAGTTTAAACCTTGCTCAACAAACTTTGATTCAACGTGTTGCACAAAGTTACTTCAACGTTTTAAAGGCTCAGGATAATCTAGAGTTCTCTCAAGCTGAGAAAAAAGCCATTGAGCGTCAACTTGAACAAACTAAAGAGCGTTTTAAAGTCGGTTTAACGGCTATTACTGACGTACACGAAGCTCAAGCTAATTATGACAATGCTGTTGCTACTGAAATTCGCAGTAAAAGCAACGTAGAAATTTCAAAAGAAGCTCTACGTGAAATTACCGGCAAGTTTTACAACAACTTTAACGCGTTAAACACAGAGCGTTTTGAAGCTTCTTTGCCTGTACCTAACGATGTACAACAATGGGTTACTAAAGCGGAGCAAAATAACTTGGAGCTTAAAGGTAAAGAGTTAGTTGTTGAAGCGGCTAAGTTTGATATCAAACGCGCTGACGCTGGTCATTACCCTACGCTAAATTTAACAGCATCATTAAGCAACAACGATGCTGGTAAAGACATTGATAGCCCAGCATTAAACTCTTCATCAATTGGCTTAACGTTAAACGTGCCAATTTATAGCGGTGGTGGCACAACAGCAGCAGTGAAACAAGCTCAAGCCAACTATGTATTTGCTAGCGAAGATCGTGAAGCTGCCTATAGAGCTGCGGTACGTAGCGTAAGAACATCATTTGCCGACGTTTCCTCATTAGTATCTACGCTTAAAGCGTTAAACCAATCAGTTGTATCAGCCGAGAGCGCATTACAGGCAACACAAGCTGGTTTTGATGTTGGTACTCGTACCATCGTTGACGTACTTAACAGCACAAGAAACCTTTATAATGCAAAGCGTAACTTAGCTACAAGTCGCTATGACTACATTTTAGCAATGCTTACGCTTAGACAAGCATCTGGCGAACTAAACGGTAAAGACTTAGCAGCTGTAAATAGCGGCCTTAAGTAAAAACCTTTAGCAAAGATAAATAGTTAATATATAAACGGAGCATTCGCTCCGTTTTTTGTGTCCAACTGAAATGACCAGAAAGGGATATCAATAAGCACTTACTATACGTTAGAATAGAAAGCAGATAATTTGTTCCCTATCGTGAGACTCCGTTTTGAGTAAACCTGAATCAAAAAACAACTTTGTTGCACCTACCTTTTCTTGGCGTTTTTTCCATCCAAAGTTTTGGCTTACCTGGCTTTTAGTTATAACTCTTTATTCACTTAGCTGGTTACCTTATAAGTTACAGCTTGCTATGGGCAGAGGTATTGGCCGGTTATTGATGTCCGTAATGAAAAAAAGAAAACGCATTGCGGCAAAGAACATCCAACTGTGTTTCCCTGATATGCCTCAAAAAGATGTCGAACAGTTAGTAAAAGTTAACTTTGAAAATGCAGGTATCGCACTATTTGAAAGTGGTATCTCTTGGTGGTGGCCAACTTGGCGCGCAAAACCTATTTGTAATGTAAAAGGGACTGAGCATATTGATGGAGCGTTAAAACAAGGCAAAGGTGTTTTTTTACTGTTCTTCCATATTCTACCGTTAGAAATGATGGGCCGTGTACTTGGAGAAAACGGCTACCCTTGTGTTGGTTTTTATCGTCCGCACAATAATAAACTATTAGAATGGGTGCAATACAGAGGTCGCTGTCGTTCAAATCGTTATATGATTGGAAAAAAAGACGTTAAGGGTTTATTAAAAGCTTTATCAAACGGTGAAATAACGGTTTATTTACCGGATCATGACTATGGTCCAAAACGCAGTGTATTCGCACCATTTTTTGCAGTAGATAAAGCAGCCTCAACAACAGGCACCGAAATTTTTGCAAGTCACAAAAACGCCGCGACTATCCCAACAAAGTTAAAAAGATTACCAGATAATTCTGGTTATGAGATTGAATTTTTGCCTCCTTTAAGTGATTATCCTAGTAAGGACTCACTTGAAAATGCACAGCAAATAAATAAGTGGGTAGAACAAGCAGTATTAGATAATATGGAACAGTACATGTGGGTTCACCGCAGGTTTAAAACAAGACCTACAGATGATCCGGACTCGTTATACTAAAGAGGGATTTATGAGCAAAAATAATAAAAGCACACAAAAGAAACAATCTGGCAAAATCGGTAAAATTGTTGCACCAATTATTTTTATTCTACTTATTGTCGGCTTTGTTTACTGGGGCAGTGACGAAAGCAATAAGACAAGCGAAAACCCAGTGGCAAAAGGTGTTGCTAAGTTTTATGCCGAAGTGCGACAGGCGATGAAACCTGGTGCCGAAAGACTAAACGATTACACAATTAAGTTACCTGAACCTGAACAAACAATGGGACAACAACTCGAATCACTTGATGGCACAGTAGAGCCCGCTGAAGATTTTTGGCAAGGTCCTAAGAAAAAGCGTTCATTTAAACAAAATGATACCCTTAAAACGGCATTAGAAAGTTACTCTTCTGCTGAAGGTATTGAGTTAATTTGGGACCTCAAATATGACTACATCGTTAAAGAACACTTTACCGAAAGTAGTGATCTTAAAACCCTATTAAATAAAATTTCTACCGTTGTTACCAGTGACTATAGCGGCCAAGTACAAACCTACTTTTGTAAAGATGCTAACGCTATTGTCATCACTGACAAAACCGACGACTACATCTCAAAAAATTGCATCTCCACTCGTTAAAGAATTTAGACCGTTAAAGTTTCGGTATTAAGGAAAAATATATGTTCTCAAAAGGTGCTAAATCGCACTTCGCGCTAGCTGTTGTATTCATGGCTTCACTGCTTCAAGCATGCTCCGGCGGTGGCTCTAACGATTCCGTAGAGGTAGACCCTAATACAGTTTCTATTGGTGGTACTATTGAAGGATTAGCAGGAGAAATAACTGTTAGCATCAACGGCAATGAAGAGGCTCTTAATACTAATGGGAGTTTCACCTTCAGCACTAGAGTTGAGATACAAGAAGACTTTGTTATCCGGCTTGTTGATGCTCCAACAGGGTTGGTTTGCAGCATAGAGAATAGTAGTGGTACGGCAACCGCTAACATTTCAAATGTCGCTATCAGTTGTTCGGGACTTGAAGCTCGCGCATATAGTTTAAATAACCTCGGCTTTTCAGAAGAATCGCCTTCAGTATTAACGTTTGCTTTCCATTTGGTAAACCGGATTACTGGTAGAGCCATCGAAGATTTGACAACAGATAATGTGACTGACTATTTAATTGTTACTGAAAATCAGTTGCCAATATCTAAAACTGAGTCATTTTTAGAAGTTGATCCACTTGTGGGTCTAAATGCAACTTACACAACGGTTTTTGCAATAGATATTAGTGCATCACTTACGCAAGCAAACCTTGCACAGGTTGTCTCTAGTATTAAGAGCAGTGTTGCTGACGCCAATGGCGATTCGTTACTTGAGGCAAATCAACGAGTTTCAATTTTTACATTTGATAGCACAGTTGAAAATGTTCTTGAACCGTCACAAGACATCCAAAATATCTTTGATGCATTAGATAATATCGAAGTTGGTGGTAATAGTACGAATCTATTTGGTGCTATTAAACAAAGCGCTGACAGTTGGACTAATGAAGTGTCCTCAGATTTAATCAGTTACGGTAGCTTGATCTTATTCACCGACGGTAATGACAACTCGGAGCTAGTATCAAAAGATGAAGCCTTAAACTCAGTCGCCAGCAAAGATGTGTACTTTATCGTGTTAGGCAAGGAGTCGAATACTGATACCTTGGCTGAGTTTACTCCGGAGTCCAATATCTTTTCTATAGAAGACTTTAACGAATTAAATACTGTATTGAGCTCAGCACTAGATTTCGCAAAAAGTTATGAGAATGGTTTATATGTGCTTAGTTATGCTACGCCTAAAAGAGCCGGCAACCATCTCCTAACCATCGCCCCAAATGATGATTATGATTGCAATACCAGTGTTAATGATGCCGAAACTCAGCAAATGTCTGATACGGGTTTTATTAGTGATTGTATTGACAGCGTAAGCCATAACTTCGATGCGAACGGCTACACTGACATTACACCACAGTTAGAACTTAGTGGCGTTAAAACAACGATATCAACATCAGCGGACTGGCAGGCTCGTGTTCGATGGACAAACTCCGACGTTGATTTATCATGGCAGGTAGAGCGTTGTATTGGCGATATCTCCTATTCTCTGAGTGAAGACAAAAAAATCGCAACGTTTGAAAGACAAATAGATGACTTTAGCATGGTGTATATCAAAGTAACTGACGAAAACTCTTCGGTAAGCGAAGAAGGTTACCTACAAATGTCTAGTACTGAAGGCGACTTTAAATTAGTTAAAAACCAACGTAATAGTGATTTATGTAATCGTTAGGGATTTACGGATAGGTTGGGCTAGGTTAGCTTCACATGGTTGACCTGGCCAATATTTAAATTCAATACTCTTCTGATTTATCTCAATAACAGTCATCGATTGGCTGCAAGCTTCAGCTCTGTGCATGCAAAAACTATAAGCTCTATCGCCATCAACTTCTGGCTCATGAGCACGGTGTAGCTTAATAATATCATCAACAAAACTTATCTTCTGGCTATTGGCGAATTCAGATCGCAACGTTTTTATTTTCTCTACCTCGGGGTGTCCTGAAGAGTATAGTTGCTCAGGAAGCGTCTCCTTCTGTAGGAGTTTGTCTCCATTAAAGTGCCACAAAAATTGGTCATTTAAGCTAATGACACACAAATAAAAAGGCTGGCTGTGGTGGTAAGGCCAAGTATTTATAATATCATCAGCGTCAGCTAATGTAGCGCATTCTGCAAGTTTTTGAATTAATGCACCTCGAGATACTAACTTATCACTCATCGGCTTCATCATGCCCTGGTAATCATTTAATAGGCAAAATGTTAGACCTTTATTATTTGTCGCAATCCAACTGCCTTTACCAACGGGATCTATCGGCATTAAATACTCAAGCCCCGCTTTTGAAAAACGTTGTGGTGGCAACGCCTTGGCCCTTAATACAGATTCGTCTCGTGTGAAAACAAGACCAATACTGCCGTCGAATTTACGCCAATTTAGACTGCACATTACTCTCAAACACTCTTGTTGATGCGGCTTTACCAAACGAGTCATCGATTGATAATCCAATTGAAGTAGACAATAGCTTAATAATAGCCATATGGTGCGTGGTGTGGCTGTACAAAAATATTAACTCACGTGCTAGTGAACTGTTCACTTCAGAGGGCGATATAGCAGGATTTGTTGTGCATAAAACAACAACGTTTTTGTCGGCTTGTATGCCACATAATATTTGTATAACAGACTTTATTTGACCTGTTGCTGCTGACCTAGACGATTGAACAGTTTGATCTCGCTTTCGATCGTCGTAATCTATGAGCGAATTTGTGGTAAGAACAGATTGATAATGTTCGATAATGTGCCGCACGTGCGCGCCCATTGAAGAGCCGTGGTTAGTTGGGACATTCTGATATTGAATAGAATCTAACGACGTTAAAAAGGTAAGTAACTGATTTAAAACTTGTACATTGTCTTCACTGATTTGCTGTATCGAATCCATAGGCATCCACAATTGGGTTTTACTGGACCATTAGAACTTCAAAACAACGAATAAATTTCAGTAGCGTTAAATTATATGTCCAACGCTACCTAATAATTTATCGACCTGCGTGTTTCATAAGCCTTTCTTTTTGTCTGCCCCAGTCTCTGTCTTTGATATCTGAACGCTTATCTTGGCTATGTTTACCTTTTGCTAAATGGAACTCCACTTTTACCCAGCTTTTTTTCCAATACATTGCTGTTGCTATAAGGGTATAACCTTGACGTTCGACGGCACCAACCAACTCCATAATTTCGCGTTTTTTAAGTAACAGTTTTCTGTACCTAGTTGGTTCGCAAACAACGTGGCTTGATGCCTGATTTAAAGGCTGAATTTCAGAATTTAATAAAAACACTTCGCCATCTTTTAAAAATACGTAGGTATCCGAAATATTTACTTTACCTTCTCGGATACTTTTTACTTCCCATCCTTGCAACTCAACGCCGGCTTCAAACTTCTTATCAAGCTGATACTCATGGCGAGCTTTCTTGTTCAATGCAATTGTATTAGATGGTGTTTTTGGTTTTTTCTTAGCCATAATTACTTCTTTGTTAGTTCTCCATCGATTATAACCATTTATAGGTTATTTTCTATGTAAGTTTGTTAGAATAAACCTTAACGAGTGTTAAAAACGATAAGTAGGGTCCATGCCAAAGCTTTCACGCAGCGCGTTAGTCATGTATAGCTGCGATCAAATGTATAATTTAGTTAATGATATAGAGTCATATCCTCAGTTTATACCTAATTGTGCTGATGCCACTTGTAAAGTCTTGTCTAGTACAGAACTCGAAGGTTCGCTGTTAATCAACAAAGCTGGCATAAGTAAATGGTTTACCACTAAAAATGAATTGGTATCTAACCGTGTTATCAATATGACATTAGTTAACGGCCCTTTCAAATATTTAACTGGCAGCTGGACCTTCACTGAGCTCGATTCTGATGCTTGTAAAGTTGAACTCGAACTAGACTTTGAATTCTCTTCAAAAATGATTGAGCTCGCATTTGGCAAGATATTTACGCACGTAACAACAAGTATGGTCACTGCATTCACACAAAGAGCAAAACAAGTTTATGTCTAACATCATTACAATTGAAGTGGCATATGCCCTTCCTGAAAAACAATCACTTTTACAATTACAAGTTGATGCTGATTCTACCGTTGAGCAGGCCATTGATAAAAGTGGGATTATGACAAGCCACCCAGAAATAGATTTGGCGGCCCTGAAAGTTGGGATATGGTCAAAAACTTGTAAGCTTGAAGCTAGCTTAAAGGATGGTGATCGAATCGAAATTTATCGACCTCTTATTGCCGACCCTAAAGAAGTCCGTAAGCGCCGTGCAGAAAAAGCAGTGCAAGAAGGTCGAGCTGATAAAGTAACTGGTGGCCGACCAAACCCTCGTAAAAAAGCCGAAGATTAACTTCGGCTTCATTTAGCTTTTAAACACTACTCAGCGTCTAACGGCGTATCAAAGTTCTCAGGTCTGTCAAAGTCACCGGAAATATCGCTAACAATATCGTTATTGAAGTGTACAACTATTTCTTTTCTTAAAAGCTCGTCGGTTTTACCTACACGTCGTGTATACACATAGTGCCAATCACCTTCGCGAAACGCATTATTAACCACTGGACTACCCAAAACGTATTCCACTTGTTCTTTCGTCATATTCACACGAAGTTTATCCACATCTCTTTGGTTTAGGTAATTACCCTGAACGATGTCATATTTATAAACCCAGCTACTGCAGCCTGAAAGAACCCCAAAGGCCAATAAAACTAATAAAATTTGCTTCATGTAATTACTACTTCATAAGATTAAAAGGTTGTTGCTATTGGAATCATCCTTTAGCAAAAAGTTCCATCATACTAGCAGATAAAATTCTGTTAGGTAAGACGGAACTCGTGCTAAAACCCTAATAGGCCTTACATAGAGGCAGCTACGGCTTCTACTTGTTTCCAAACGCGCATAAAGTTACCCGATAAGATTTTCTTTATTTCCTGCTCTGTGTATCCACGGTTTAACAAACCTTGTACTAAATGAGGGAAATAAGACACGTCTTTTAAATCTCTTGGCAGCGAATCGCCCACGCCATCAAAGTCAGAGCCGATACCTACGTAATCAATGCCCACTAGATTTTTAACATGATCAATGTGATCCAAAACAGTTTCTAATGACGCAAACGGATACGGTTTTGCTTTACGGTGTGCTTCTGCGATTTCATTCGCTTTTGGATCACCCCATTTAACGCCAGCGGCTTCAAATTTCTTAGATAGGTCATCTTGCCAATCACGCGTTTCTTGAGATACAAAACTAGAACCAAAGTTAATTTGAATAACGCCGCCATTTTTAGCTAGGGCCTTAATCATTTTGTCGTCCATGTTACGTTCAAATCCTGGCGTGAATTTTCGTAATGATGAATGAGAAGCAATTGCAGGCGCTTTAGTTATCTCCATTGCTTGATAAAAAGCAGCGTCTGAAACGTGCGAAATATCAACCATGACACCCAATTTATTCATTTCAACGACAAGCTCTTTGCCAAACGGGCTTAATCCTTTCCAGTTACGACGAAGATCATATGACGAATCTGAAATATGATTTGAAAGTGAGTGTGCAAGAGTGATGTAACGGATACCGCGGTCATAAAACATTTTTAAATTATCAAGACTACCGGCAACGGGACTTCCGTTTTCCATGCCCATTGGTAATGAAATAAGACCTTTTTTAAAGTGCTCTTCAACATCAGAAGTCGAATACGCCACGGCAAACTTATCAGGTGCTCTATTAGCAATTGCTTCTACGGAGTCTATAAGTTGATGAGCTAATTGAACCCCATAGTCTTTACCTGGCGCCTCAAGCGTTGCAGGTAAGTAAATAGACATAAATGGCGCGTTAAGGCCGCCTTTTTTTGCTCTTGGATAATCGAAGTCGCCTTTTTCTGTAGCGACCGTTACGTCTTCCCAGCGTTTATTTATACGAAAAGGAACATCAATATGACTATCTACAATTATTGTGTTTTGAGCGATATCTTTTGCTTTTTTCGATACTTCAATAGCATGAGCAGTTTGTGCAGAGCATAAAGCAGATAAAGCTAAAGCTGCGGTTAATGCAGAAAGAGTGAACGACTTCATAGGGATCCCTTTTGTTTTTATTGGTTCATTTCTAGCTTTCATTTAAACACTTTTAAAAACGATATGGAACAACCTTACTTAATCAAAGCGAATACCATCTACATAGTTGAAAAAGAAATAATCGGTAATGTCAGAACTTGCTCCAACAACAGGAATAATTAGGTTATTTTCATCTTTTAGTTCTAATTGTAAGCAGATTTTTCCATTTCTAATTTTAAGCTTAGGTGTAATAAACCAAGTTTTACTATGAGTAACCTGCTGTATTTCATTATCAAAGTCATAAGCTTCAATTCGATTTAATATGAACTCACTGATAATGATGTTTGCTCGACTCTGAAACGTCGCGCCCTTTATCTTTCCCTTTACAGGTAGCAGTTTAATTTTAGGCTTGTCTTCCCCAGAATATATTGAGGTTTCTAGCTTGTCATAAATAAGGTTTATTTCTTTTTCAATTTGAAGATAGTATTGCAAGCGGACAAAAAACGGGTCAAGTAAGTCAGTGGGAGACTCGATCGCTCTTCTTTCAGCTTCTTTTTCATAAGCCTTCTCATGCGGAACTTCGGTAATGTTGTATACCACTTTTGTTATAACAACGGGATCAGTTGACTGACAACCAACCACAGTTAATAACAATATAGCCATCACAACTTTGCGCATAATATCGCCTAACTAAAGCACTGTATGTTTAGCGCCAGGAGGGATCACCGTATCTAATACAAAATAAGGTATAAAGCCTGACGCGGTTGAAATTATCCACTTATTATCAAAATCAACGACTCTAGCATTAATTAACAAACCCGTTTGTTGATACATCACTGTGCCTGTGAGGACATGAGTGATTGATTCGCTTGATGTAAGCTTGTTGGCATCACGAGAAAACACAAAGTCTCCTTGCGGCGTAATGGACACGGTATTTTTTACTTTATAATCTGCTACCGTAAAGCCATTTTGAAATAAGTGCGTGGTAAAGTGCTCCGAAACAATATTCCCAACTGGCGTGATCGTAGCTAAGTCGTTAGTGAAATCGACAAATGATGTGACACCCACTATGACATGCTTTGCATCTTTTGAAACATTACTTATTAAACTCGCTGATATTTGTTCAATATACTCGCTTAATAAAACGGAGTGCTGATTGCCTGTTAACGTGTGGTTGGCAATGTAAGCACTTTCAGACCCCGTAGTAGATGCAGACGAGTAATTAGATCTTTGTCTCTCAGCGAAGTTGTCAGGTTTATTAGTGCGAATAGTTGGAGTCTCAGTAGTTTCAGTCGTTGTGTCAGCATCATATCCGTTTATACTTTTAGGACAGTCAATAATTTGCCCTCTTGGGTTCATGCAAACATTTTCTTCTTTAACCTGCACAATTGGCTTTGGTTGCTCAGTAAGTGAACATGCCGATAGTAAAGCTAACCAGCTAACATAAAGTAGCACTCTAACATTTGATTTTTTCGATATCATAACGACTCACCTAACAAGATGTTGTTTAATCTACGTTTCGCTCAGAAGATACAACTGGTATACCATCATTAAAGCCGCTCGAAGTTAATTGGTTAACGACATTATTAGGCAAAAAACCTTGTGCCGATGCGACAACTGCTTTTGAATCAATTCCAACAACACGAGCATTAATCAAATAACCAGTAAGTTGCTTTGTTAACGTTCCCGCAACGGCATATTTGATTGGTAAGTCACCTTCTAACTCTAAGTAGTCTTTACTAAAAATGAAATCGCCATCTGGCGTGACGCGCACAAAATCTGTAGTTTTGAAATCTATAACAGGAATACCAAATTTGTGAACCTCATGGATAAAGCTCTCGGATATTTGCTTGCCTAATATGTCAGAGTACTGAAAGTCACTATCTAACATCACGAAACTCGTTACGGCTATAGGCGTACTCGAATTTACGTATTTCATATTAGACACTAAGTCTTGCATTAATCCACGAACGTAAAAGTTGATATTTTTATCACGACCACCTCGATTAGGTTGTTGCTTGCCCATTTCATTCATTTTTCCCAACAAATGACTGCGATAATCATTCTGGAACTTTAAACTCGCATCATTCGCCGTCATTACATTTTCGTTATCTAATCTTGGCTTTGGAGCTAATGAAGCCTCTTCGGATTCGCTCACTAAAGTTTTTGCAGTCTGATCGTCAGTGCTATTTTCATTAGCGGTCTGCTCAACTTTAATATCATCATTATAAGACTCTTCTACAGACCAGTCAGAAATGGATGAACAAGCGGTAATATTAGTCGCTATTATAAGAGGGATTAATTTTTTCATGATTTGCTCCTAGTATTCGCCACGGTATAGTTTTTCATTTTTCAGCTTCACTTTTTCGTGACTCCACATTGCATTCATTGGTATATAATCGGTTGCTGCCGCAACTACCGTTTTATTTGATAAGTCGATTATTCTGGCATTTACCACTAATTCATTTTCTTGCTGAACGTAATGACCAACTAATAGGTAATCGGCGGTAATATTATTTTCTAAACTATTTACATCTCGGCTCATAAATCTATCGGCTTGATCAGAAATAATAACCTGCTTTTGTACTTTAAATTCGGTGACCTTGAGTCCAGCCTGTGTCAAAAAAGTAACAAAGCTTTCTTGAATTTGAACTCCAAATGGCGAAATAGAGTCATTCTTTTCTTCCGAAAGGGTGTTAGCTGGCAAAAAGGTGCCGACTAAAATAGGCTGACCAATATTGAAATGGTTTGTAGTATTCAACAATTGTCTAGCGAGTTGTTCAACATGGCCATGAAAAGACGCGCCTGCACGCTCAGGCTGATATTGCTCATAACCCTTTTCTACCGGCGGGTTTTGCAACTCAGCTAAACGTTCAATAGTTGTGCAACCTGACAAAAGCAAGGTTAAGACGAGTAAAAACTGTTTCATATTTTTAAACCAAAAATAAAGATTTTATTAATTTAAAGCAATATGAATGCCAGTTTATCTAAGGTTAAAGAAAACCTAATAGGTAAAGGTTTGCCGAGGGGATTGGCGTCCTCTACAGGACTTGAACCTGTATCTAAGGCTTAGGAGGCCCTTGTTCTATCCAGTTGAACTAAGAGGACTTTTTATAACTAAGCGACTTGTGGAGTTTTCTCGTCTTCGGGTAATTTTGATTCAGGGTCGTTTGTTACCTTGCTGCCCGGCTGAGGTATTTTCATGAGAGCAGCAATGCCCCAGAAGCTCCAATAAACAATAAAGCCCGCAAGAATAGCGTCACTTAAAAAGTGTCCCCCTTGAACAACTCTTATCATGCCAACAAGAGTGCCTAGGCCAATACCAAAATAGAGCCAACGTCGAGAGTTCAACAACCAGCCTAAAATCATAAAGTAGTAACCCATAGCAGCGTGACCACTTACAAAGGAACAGTTTCGTTCACATTGATCAGATATAACCCAAGCTGGCGAAAATACTTTATCACCACCAAAGGCTTCAACTTGCCGAGGTCTTGCTCTATCCCAGTTGTCTTTAAAAACCGTATGTACAATGATGCCAGGCCCAACCAAAATAGCGATCAGAGCAAAGCTACATAGCTTTCTTTGGTTACAGCACCAGGCCATTTTTATACTTAATATTATAAAAATGATAAACGCAGGGAGGAGAAGCTTAGGCATATGTTTGAATATGTCATAAATGACTTGAACAAATGCATAATCGTTAAAGTAGAAACCACCATTATTGGCGTCGTAGAACCAACTTGTTACGGTTAGATCAATTTCTGTAAAGATGGCGAAAAGTAGTGACAACACTACAAATACCGCAAATTTGATTCCAGTTTTCATTATTTTTTTTATTATATCCATGAAATTTGCTAATGCATTTTAAGCAGGATTTTTCATTATTATCAACTACTATTTTGTTAATTATTGAACATAATTTGAACAATGCAAAAAAAACAAGATTGTTCAAAAGCATAGCGTGATGATTAAAATTAATACAAATAATATTCTGATTGCTTTTCACCTTTACGTGAAAAGTCTGTATAATCGCGCGTCCGTTCACAAGCACTATACTAAATGCTGTGGAAATGAAATTTACAAAGGTAGTCCAAATGCAAGCAAAAACCGCACGTCCAAGTTCACCGATAAAGCCGCCAGCGGCGACGGTGAAAACCGATAAGAAACTGTGGGACTACCCTAAATACTGGGCTGAATGCTTTGGCCCTGCGCCATTTTTCCCAACCACCCGTGAAGAAATGGACTTATTAGGTTGGGACAGCTGTGATGTCATTATCGTTACCGGTGATGCATATGTTGATCACCCTAGCTTTGGCATGGCCGTAATTGGGCGTATGTTGGAATCACAAGGTTTCCGAGTTGGGATCATTGATCAGCCAGATTGGCACAGCAAAGATGACTTTCAGCGTTTAGGTAAACCGAACCTGTATTTTGGTATTACTGCCGGCAACATGGATTCCATGATTAACCGTTATACCGCTGACAGAAAATTACGTCACGATGATGCCTACACACCAGATAATATTGGTGGAAAGCGCCCTGATAGAGCCGTTACTGTTTATTCTCAGCGTTGTCGTGAAGCCTTTAAAGGTGTGCCAATTGTTATTGGTGGTATAGAAGCGAGTTTACGCCGTATTGGCCACTATGATTATTGGTCAAACAAAGTACGCCGCTCGGTTATTTTTGATTCTAAAGCTGACATGCTTATTTTTGGTAATGCAGAGCGTCCTCTGGTGGAAATCACGCATCGTCTTTCAAGAGGCGAAGACATCAAAGAAATCAAAAATGTCCGTGGTACAGCCATCGTATTAAAAGACGCCTTACCTGATTGGCAAGGTATTGACTCAACTCATATTGATAAGCCGGGTATTATTGATCCAATACTAAACCCGTACCAAGAATATGACGCTAATACTTGTAGTAATAAAGATGAAGCAATTCAAGAAAGTGCAGCAGATGAAACAGGCGTAAGCCAAGCCTTTGTTGTTCAGCCTTATGACCGTCAAAAAACCAAGTCGCAGTTACGTCGTCCGTGGGATCGTGTTTACATCAAACTTCCGGCTTTTGAAGTAGTATCTAAAAATGAAGTTTTGTATGCACACACAAACCGAATTTTACACCAAGAAACAAACCCTGGTTGTGCAAAAGCATTAATGCAGCGCCACGGTGATAGAAGTGTTTGGATAAACCCACCAGCGTTTCCACTTGAAACTGAAGAGATGGATTACGTATTTGGTATGCCATTTGCGCGCATTCCGCACCCTAAATACGAAGGCAAAAAAATACCAGCTTACGAGATGATTAAAACATCTGTGAATATTATGCGTGGTTGTTACGGCGGTTGTACTTTCTGTTCAATCACTGAGCACGAAGGTCGTATTATTCAAAGTCGTTCTGAAGATTCTATTATTAATGAAATTGAACAAATCCGAGATACGGTTCCTGGCTTTACTGGCGTAATTTCAGACCTTGGTGGACCAACGGCTAACATGTATATGCTACGCTGTAAGTCTGAAAAAGCAGAAGCGACTTGTCGTCGAGCATCGTGCGTTTACCCTGATATATGTAAGCACATGGATACTGACCATGAACCAACGATCAATTTGTATCAACGAGCTCGTGAACTACCAGGCATAAAGAAAATCCTTATCGCTTCTGGTGTTCGTTACGATTTAGCAGTACAAGATCCTCGTTATGTTAAAGAGTTGGTAACACACCATGTTGGTGGTTATTTAAAAATAGCGCCAGAACATACAGAAGAAGGTCCTTTGTCTAAAATGATGAAGCCAGGTATGGGCAGTTATTACCAATTTAAAGAGCTATTTGAAAAGTATTCAAAAGAAGCTGGTAAAGAACAGTATTTGATCCCTTACTTTATTGCCGCTCACCCTGGCACAGAAGTTCAAGACATGATTAACCTAGCGATGTGGTTAAAAGAAAACCGCTTCCGTTTAGACCAGGTTCAGAATTTCTACCCATCTCCGATGGCAACTGCAACTACTATGTATCACACAGAAATAGATACATTGCATAAAGTTAAGAAACAAAATGACAACGTGCCAATTCCACGCGGTGAAAAAGAGCGACGTCTGCATAAGGCTATTTTACGTTATCACGATCCTCAAAACTGGAAAATGATCCGCCATGCATTAAAAGAAATGGGATTAGCAAAATTAATTGGTAATGGTCCAAATCACTTAGTACCGCCAGCGTCTCCAAACGAAGAGAATCGTAGTAACGGTAATTATGGCCGTAAGCCTCAAGTTGGCGCTAACAAAGGCCAGAAGGCGTTAACACGTCACTCTGGTATGCAGCAGTTTAGTAATAAGCCAAAAGCCAATAGCAAGCCTTCAGGTAAGCCGAGTGGCAAACCTAGTGGTAAAAAGAAACCAAGTAGAATTTAGTCTAACGACATTTTATTTCATTAAACAGTAATGAGGAGCCTTTAACGTTAAGGCTCTTTTTACAAGGCTTACGCCATCAACTAATTAGAGAGTCAAATATGAATAACGACAGCAACTCAATCAGCGAATTTTTTGACGAAGTTAAAGCAACACAAATGATTTGGGCACTGCATGACAAAGAGTCAGACGGTTGGGTAATTGTTGACTCAGTGCAATTTGAAGACACTGATGTAATGCTTCTTTGGTCTAGAGAGTCTATTGCTCAAAAAAACTGTACTGACGAGTGGGCGACTTATGTACCAACTCAAATTTCTGTAGCTGAATGGTTAGAGTTTTGGGTTGAAGACTTAAGCCAAGACAACATTATCATTGGTTTAGACTGGCAAGACAATGATGACTGTGCAGAAATGGACCTAGCAGAGTTTAGTCAAAAAGTAGCAGACCTAGAAATATTATAGGTTTGAAGCGAATTTTGTTTACTTTTTTTTAAAAGTCTCTAAAATGCGCGCCTGATTAAAAAACGTTCTTTAGTAATTTGGAATATTAGTGCGCACACCTCTCATTAATTGAGTTTAGGTGGGGCTTTTTTCGGCTTTTTAACTATTATTCTTAATTACGTTCTTTTCAAAAATAGGTGATTGTAATGCAACCGATGTTAAATATCGCAGTCCGTGCTGCGCGTAATGCTGGTAAAGTTATTGCTCGAGCATACGAGCAATTAGATATGGTTAAGTCAGAGCTTAAAGGCGCAAATGACTTTGTTACCAACGTGGATATTGAAGCGGAGCAGGCAATCATCTCTACAATTCAGGCTTCATACCCTGATCATTCATTTGTTGCTGAAGAAAGCGGCGTTATTGATGGCAACGCTAAATATCAGTGGATTATTGACCCACTAGATGGCACAACAAACTTCGTAAAAGGCATTCCTCATTTTGCTGTATCTATTGCACTTAGAGTAGATGGCAAGCTAGAACAAGCTGTTGTTTTCGACCCTATTCGCGGCGAACTATTTACCGCATCTAAAGGTGCTGGTGCGCAACTTGATGGCAGAAGAATTCGTGTTTCAAAAGCGAAAGACTTATCTGGTACTATTTTAGCAACGGGTTTCCCATTCAAGCAAAAGCATCAAATTGAAGCTTACTCAAAGATTTTTAATGAGCTGTTTTTACAAGTAGCTGACATGCGTCGCGCAGGCTCTGCTGCACTTGATATCTGTTATGTTGCTGCCGGTCGTGTTGAAGGATTCTTTGAAATTGGTTTACGCCCTTGGGATACGGCTGCAGGCCAGTTAATAGCACAAGAAGCTGGTGCCGTAGTCGCTGACTTTGAAGGTGGTAACAATTATGACAAGTCTGGCAACATTGTTGTAGCAACACCTAAAGTTCTAGGCGCGATGCTAAAAGCAATTCGCCCACACCTAAACGATGGATTACGTACTTTACGTTAATTCTTATGATGATTGTATACAAAGAGCCAGCTTTACTGCTGGCTTTTTTGTACCAGTAACTTGTCTATCACTGAACTCAACTCTTCTAATAAAAAGGGTTTAGTCACATAATCGTTTACACCTAATATTTTTGCATACTCTTTGTCTTCATGATTTACGCTTGCACTGATAATGACAATTGGAATAGCGGCTAAATCTAACATCCTCTTCATCTCACGAATCATCGAAAAACCATCTAAAACTGGCATGTGTAAGTCAACAAACACAATATCTGGCTTGTGCGTCGCCAAATAATCTAGGCCCTGCTGGCCATCATCCGCCAATTTTGACTTCACTTTTAACAGCTCTAACTGCTTACTGGCAATTAATTGGTTTATCTTATTGTCTTCTACGACTAACGCATTAAACAGGAACTTTTTGTCCACCGAATCAATTAAATTACTTAAGCTATCTTCTTTTGAAGTTAAATCTTCACTTTCCAAATTATCTATCGGTTCAATTTCCACCGGGATGTTAACTTCAAAACTGCTCCCTTGACCACTTAAGCTATACACATCTATCTTAGCGTCCATAGCATCACAAATCTGTTTAACTATTGCCAAACCTAAACCTGTACCTCCAAAGCGGCGTGTTGTGGACTCATCGGCTTGTGTAAAGCTATCAAACAGGGTTTCAATTTTGTCTTGGGGTATGCCAATCCCCTCATCTTTCACTTTGATGACTAAGGTTGCTCTATTCTTTTTAACTCCTTGCAAACTAGTGCTAAGAGTTACGTTCCCTACAGCCGTAAATTTAATTGCATTTTCCACTAGGTTCATCAAAACCTGCTCAACTCTTACCGAGTCGCTTTTCACCAGGTAGTTATCAACGTTCCCTTTGTTTGTTTCTAACACTATACCTTTTGAAGACGCTTTTTCTTTTAGCAAGTTATAGATTGTATCTACAGACTTACTCACGGAAAAAGGCTGCTTCTCTAATATTATTTTATTTTCAGAAATTTTAGAAAAATCGAGTACATTGTTAATAATCCCCAAAAGAAACTTTGATGAATTTAGAATTTGTTCAAAATACTCTGAAGACTTTTTAGTATTTCCATCTGACTTACCTAATTGAGCAAAGCCAATAATTGCATTTAGCGGCGTTCGATATTCATGACTCATATTTGCTAAAAAGCGACTTTTCGCTTCATTCGCTTTTAACAACTCAGTATTCTTCTCTTTTAGTTCACGGGTCTTTCTGCCCACTTTGTCTTCCAACATCTCACTTAGGTTTGTCATTACTATTATAAAGATGACGCTGAATGTACTAACTAAACAACCAACCACTATAATCAGCCAACTAGACCAATCAATTGACTCTTGATCAAACTTGTTGGAACTAGAGAAAAGTACAAGTAAGTCGGTATCAAAAAATGAATATTCTGACTCTATTTTAAAAAGCCCATCATCACGAAAGTTAAAGTTAAAAAAAGCGGTTGTTTGCTGGTCTTGAAGGTAGTGAGTTTGCAAGGTAAAGCTGTCATTCTCTACTTGATGATAAATACTTTCAACAAGCTGATCTAATTCTATAACAGCCTCAAATATTCCAATCAGATTCTTTTCAGGGTTACCGCTGCCCTTAACATATCCATTTTTAAAGTGTGGGTAGTATACAACAACCGCATTGTAGCTCTCTTGCTGTTGCACTAAAGCTAATTGCGGAGAGACAGCCATTGTTCCTGTATTGATTGCTTTTCTAACCGTTGGGCCAACTATAGGGTGGTTTAAAACATCAAGCCCAATAGCGCCGCGGTTTGAAGCAAGTGGCTCTGAGAATAGAATAGGCAAATAGTAACTTTGTTTAATCGCTGGTTTTGTTTCACCATCTATTAACTGTTTTAAATAGAATCCCGGAAAATCTGTCTCGGCATTTATTTCAAAAGCGTTTCTGTTATGTTCTTCAACCTTTGGTAGCCAAGCAAAAGCTCGTACTTTTACGTTAGGGTTAACGATACTTTCAGAAAACAGTCGAAATTCTTCCCTACTTACTTCATCACTGCTGTGAAATAGCCCCTGTAAAGCAATAAGTTGCTGAGTAATCGTATTCTCTAAAATATTTAATGTTTGAGAAAAGCTCGAGGTTTCCACCTCAAACTGATCATGCCGTGACTCTTCGTAGTTGACTCTTGAGAGATAAAATACAAAAGAGACGAGTAGGAATAACATAAAAGCAGGAATGGCAATCCTCAGCCTGTCTTTTTTTTGCTGGTAATAGTCATTTTCAAAAATAGATAAAATTACTGGAGTAAAAAAGATGACGCCTAATAAGTCTCCTACCCACCAAGTAAACGCAATAAATAGGGTGTTAGGTAAAGACAAGCTATTCATTAAAGAGATGGAAGTTGCATTTAGGGAAGCTGCGATTACGCAGGATAGCGGACCAACAATGAGTAAGAACCGTATTACACTTGTTAAACTAACCGCCTTAATGGGTGTTTCACAAAACTTGATTAACAGTTGCTTTGATACAATTAATTGAAGTGTAGTGCCAAACGCTAAAAGTGTTGGAAGGGTTAACATTTCTATAAAAAATGGGTTTCCTATACTGTTGGAAACCTGATAATTAGCAAGCGTTGACGCGAGAAAAACGCCTAATAGGGCCCATCGCCCAGAGACAAGATATACTGCTAGTCCTACGCCAGCAGCTGGCCAAATACTACTTGCAAAGCCCGGAGGAATGGCAAATAACAATCCAATTTTTGCGAAAACGTAGTAACTAAAAAAAGCTAATAAAACGACAAAAGCTTTATTGTTCGGTAAAATCAAATTAAATCCCTCTGATTTAAATTCGGCAGCAATTTCAGCTACATAAATCGATTATTTAATCTATTAATCAATTTACTTTTTTAATCCATAACTGTCATTAAATTTCTCTTTAAAATGTAAAAAGCCCAGTTGTAAAACTGGGCTTTTTTAGTATAGACGTTATATCAAAATACTAATGGTTTTCTTTAGCGTGATTTAAACTATATTTTGGAATTTCAACAACTAAGTCTTCATCTCGAATAATTGCTTGGCAGCCTAAACGTGATTCAGCTTCTAAGCCCCATGCCTTGTCTAACATGTCATCTTCTAGTTCGTCGCTTTCCGCTAATGAGTCAAAACCCTCGCGCACTATGATGTGACAAGTTGTACATGCGCAAACCTTCTCACATGCGTGCTCAATATCAATGTCGTTTTTTAAAGCTACATTTAATACTGACTCGCCTTTTTCACCCTCAAGTACAGCGCCGTCAGGACATAAATCAGAATGCGGTAAAAATATAATTTGTGGCATATTAGTTCTCTTCTCTAAAATTTATACGTCATCCACGGAGTGACCCGTCAATGCTTGTTTAATGCTGTCTTCCATTCGTCTTGCGGCAAAAGGCTGACTAATATCGTCTAATGCTTTAATAGAAGTCTTAATTACATCGCCATCTGTTTGTGCAGTTGATAGCCTCAAAGCTTCGATAGCGTTATTAATAGCTTCTAATTCATTTGCTTGTAACAGATGCCCTGATTCGTTTATCGCCATTTCAATAGCTTCAATCATTCGAATAGCATCTACTTTTTGCTCTGCTAACATCCGCGCCGCCATGTCTTCTTTTGCATTCGACATAGACGCTTTGATCATATCAGCAATTTCACTTTGCACTAGGCCATAAGAAGGCTTAACCTGGATAGAAGACTCTATTCCAGTAGACTTCTCCATTGCAGTAACGCTTAACAAACCATCTGCATCAATGTTAAATGTTACTCTTATTACCGCAATACCCGCCGTTAACGGAGGAATACCTTTAAGAACAAAACGCGCTAAGCTTCGACAATCATCCACCATTTCACGCTCACCTTGCAGTACGTGAATAGCCATCATCGTTTGACCATCTTTATAAGTTGTAAACTCTTGAGCTCTGGCCACTGGAATCGTGGTATTACGCGGAATAACCTTCTCCACTAAGCCACCCATCGTTTCTAAGCCTAGCGATAGCGGAGTTACGTCAAGTAATAACATATCAGAATCAGGTTTGTTACCAACTAGCAGGTCAGCTTGTATTGCCGCGCCAATCGCTACCACTTCATCAGGGTTTATTGAGGTTAATGGAGTTCGATTAAAAAAACCTTCAACCTTCTCTCGCACTAACGGAACGCGAGTTGAACCGCCTACCATTACTACTTCTAATATCTCTTCTAGCTCAACACCAGCGTCTTTTACGGCACGACGACAACTTCTTAGTGTTGTTTTAACCAAGGCCTCAATTTCAGATTCAAACTCTGCTCTAGTGATTTGGCCAACAATGTTGCCTTCCACTAAAGAGACATTAAATTCGACAGCTTCATTAATAGTTAAAGACTCTTTTAACTCACGACCTAAGTCATACATCTTTCGTAAGCTTTTCGCGCTTAATTTAGCTGTAACGTTTGCGTTTTTAAGTAGTAACTTAACAATGGCTCTATCAAAATCATCTCCGCCTAACGCAGAATCGCCACCCGTTGACAGTACCTCAAAAACACCTTTGTTTAATCTTAAAACCGAGATATCAAACGTACCACCACCTAGGTCATAAACGGCAATTACCCCTTCTTTACCAGAGTCTAGACCGTAAGCGATCGCGGCCGCAGTTGGCTCGTTGATTAACCTGAGTACCTTTATACCTGCAATTTCTGCCGCATCTTTAGTACCGTGCCTTTGTGCATCGTCAAAGTAAGCTGGAACAGTGATAACTGCGCCCTGCAATGCATCACCTAATGTTGCAATAGCCTGCGTATGCAGCTTATTAAGGATTTCAGCTGACACTTGAATAGGGTTCTTTTCACCTTGGCGTGTTTGAATGTTAACCGTATGCTCTTTTTCTACAAAGTTATATGGCAAGTCACCATATAGACGATTAATATCCTCAAGGCCTCTGCCTAAAAAGCGTTTCACGGAAACAAGAGTATTTTCAGGGTCACTCGCTGCGTTATTTTTAGCTTCATGACCAACTAGGATAGAGTCTTCTAAATACTGTACTGCTGATGGCAAAGACTTGTTGCCCTGCTCATCGGCGAGGACTTCAGGAAGACCACTTCGAACTGAAGCCACTAAAGAGTTTGTTGTTCCTAAGTCAATTCCAACCGCAAGTTTATGTTCATGAGGGTTAGTACTTTGACCTGGTTCTGCTATTTGTAGTAATGCCATAATAAACCGTTAACTTTCCTAATTTAGTAGTCTAGTAACTTATCTTCTAATGCTTCTGCTTCGCTTTTCAGCTTGTAAATAAAACGTAACTTCTTCACTGACATTGCCGCCAGTTTATACTCTTGCTTATCAAAGTTTACATTAAACTCATCGGTATATAGTTTAATAAGCTTTTTTATATCGCTGTAAAAAACGTCTAGTGCTTGTTCAGGATCATTGCTAGATTCAAGATCTTCAAGCTCTTCTCTGAGCTCCATCTGCTGCATCAAAAAAGCACCATCTTTAATGGTTTCTTGCTCATGTTTTACATCATGACCATGCTCCGCAACCATATACTCGGCTCTATTTAAAGGACTTTTTAATGTCTCATAGGCGTCATTAACCTCAGATGCCTGCTGTACCGCTAGTAATTTCTGTTGGTCACTGCCATTAGCAAACTTGTCTGGATGTACTTGTTTTTGAATTGAGCGAAAACGATCTTGGAGGGTCAATAAGTCAACATCAAACTGAACAGGTAAATCAAATAAATCAAAATACCGCATGAGGTCACCTTTTTTAATACAATTTTAGAAACAAAGAAGGCCATATATCGGAATATGGCCTTAGGAATAGCATTTAGCTGAATTTAGATTGTGAAACTTTCACCACATCCACATTCATCTTTTTGGTTAGGGTTAGTAAACTCAAAACCTTCATTTAAACCGTTTTTAACAAAGTCTAATTGAGTGCCATCTAGATAAACTAAACTTTTTGCGTCAACGATAACTTTTACGTCATTATGCTCAAAGACTTCATCACCTTCTTGCAACTCATCAACAAACTCAAGTACATATGCTAATCCAGAACAACCCGTTGTTTTTACTCCTAAACGCAACCCTAGGCCTTTGCCTCGGTTTGTCAAAAAGGTTCTTACACGGTCTGCTGCTGCATCGGTTAAACTGATTGCCATTACTACTATCCCAACTATTTATTTCTACAATTCTAACTAACTACTGAACGATATTACGTTCTTAGTTGCTGCTTTTTGATTTGTAGTCTTCGATTGCTGCTTTAATAGCGTCTTCAGCTAAAATAGAGCAGTGAATTTTTACCGGCGGTAATGCTAATTCTTCAGCAATTTCAGTGTTGCTAAGTGCTTGAGCTTCTTCAATCGACTTACCTTTTACCCACTCTGTTACAAGTGAAGAAGAGGCAATTGCTGACCCACAGCCGTAAGTTTTAAACTTAGCGTCTGAGATAATGCCTTTGTCGTCAATTTTAAGTTGTAGTTTCATTACGTCACCACAAGCCGGTGCGCCAACCATACCCGTTGCAATGCTTGGGTCATTCTTGTCAAAAGAACCTACGTTACGTGGGTTTTCATAATGGTCGATTACTTTTTCGCTATAAGCCATTTTTAGCTCCTACATTGCGTTACGCAATTTTAATTTTTTAATGTGGTGTTAGAGTTAATCCCTAACACCATTTTACTATTTGCTTCTCGGCTGAGTACTAGTGACCAGCCCATTCGATTTTTGATAAATCAACGCCGTCTTTGAACATTTCCCAAAGCGGTGACATTTCACGTAACTTATCAATTGAATTGTTTACCTGACCAATAACATGATCAATATCTTCTTCTGTCGTGAAGCGACCAATACTGAAACGAATTGAGCTATGTGCTAATTCATCTGACAGACCTAGTGCACGAAGCACATATGAAGGCTCTAAGCTTGCAGATGTACATGCAGAACCAGAAGAAACCGCCATGTCTTTAAGCGCCATGATTAAGCTTTCACCTTCAACAAAGTTAAAGCTTACGTTAAAGATACCAGGGAAGCGTTGTTCCATATCGCCATTGATATACGTTTCTTCAATGTGCTTAATGCCATTCCAAAGACGATCACGTAGCTCAATGATGTGTTGTGTGTCTTTTTCCATATCTTCTTTAGCAACACGTGCAGCTTCACCCATACCTACAATTTGGTGAACCGCTAACGTACCTGAACGGAAACCACGCTCATGACCGCCACCGTGCATTTGTGCTTCTAAACGAATACGAGGCTTACGACGAACGTAAAGTGCGCCAATACCTTTAGGGCCATACATTTTGTGAGCAGAAAATGACATTAAATCTACTTTAAGGTCAGTTAAATCAATGGCAACTTTACCAGCGCTCTGTGCTGCATCTACATGGAAAATGATTTTACGTTCACGACACATTTCACCAATTTTTTTGATGTCTTGCATAACACCAATTTCATTGTTGATGTGCATGATGCTTACTAAAACTGTATCGTCACGCATTGCTTTTTCAAGCACGTCTAAGTCAATTAAGCCATTCGCCATAACGTCTAAATACGTTACTTCATAACCTTGACGTTCTAATTCACGACACGTGTCTAAAACTGCTTTGTGTTCAGTTTTTGCTGTAATTACGTGTTTACCTTTTTTAGAATAAAAGTTGGCGGCACCTTTTATTGCTAAGTTATTTGATTCTGTTGCACCAGAAGTAAATACGATTTCACGAGGGTCTGCATTAACCAATTCAGCAATATTGTTACGAGCAATATCAACTAACTCTTCTGCTTGCCAACCGTAGCGGTGTGAGCGAGATGCTGGGTTTCCAAATGTGCCGTCCATAGTTAGACAGTTCATCATTTGTTCAGCAACACGAGGGTCTACAGGTGTTGTTGCTGCGTAATCTAGGTAAATAGGTAACTTCATTTATTTCTCCGCACTCTATTGCTTAATACAATAGTTAAAAATTTTTTAAAGACTATCCGCTACAAAGCGAATGGATGTATTTTTCGAATCCTGTCGTTCTGCGATCCGTTTTACATCTTTTTGATCAACAAGTTCACCAAGGGTGATGTTACTTAAGAAACTCTCAATTCGATCACTGAGACCTTCCCACAATTTATGAGTCAAGCAGCGTGATCCGCCTTGGCAATTTGCTTGCCCAGCACATTTTGTAGCATCAACGCTTTCATCAACCGCCGCTATTACTTCACTAATAGATATATCAGCCGCCTCACGACCGAGAAAATAACCGCCGCCTGGGCCTCTAACACTGTTGACCAGTTGGCCCTTTCGAAGTTTGGCAAAAAGTTGCTCTAAGTAGGATAACGAGATTCCTTGGCGCTCAGAAATATCCATCAACGGCACTGGGCCATTTGACGCATGTAATGCAACATCTAGCATCGCAGTAACTGCATAACGACCTTTAGAAGATAGTTTCATTTACATTCCTTAATGAGCTTGCCGAATAACGCGCAACGGCTTGATTTACTTGGCTGCGCATTTTACAAACCTGAGTAAATTAGTCAAGTATTAATACCTGACTATTTTAGTAGGTTATTAGTATAATTCAACGTTTAATTGCGGATTTAGGATCATCTTATTTTTGTGTTAGATACTCGGGTCAAATCCTGCTATTCCAGCTTCACGCTGTTTTGCAGCATTTTGTTCTGCTTCTTTAAAATCATCATCTAAATCAATAATTGGTAAGGCTTTATCACAGACATCGCCGCCCATTTTGCAGACTTCAGTGCATAACGAAGTGATTTTCTCATCCATTATCGAGATATGATCCACCATACGACCAATGGCACTGGCTACCGGATCTGGGTTATCTGGTGATACTGCGTAAGCATCAAAACCATATTTTTCAGCAATTTTACTGCGTTTGTCATGCTTTTCAGGCTCTGCCTTCGTTACTAGTCGGCCTGGAATACCAACTACCGTTGCGCCTTCAGGTACTTCTTTTACAACAACAGAATTTGAGCCAACTCGGGCGTTTTTATTGATAATGATTGGACCTAGAATTTTTGCACCAGCACCTACAACCACACCGTCTTTTAATGTTGGGTGACGTTTACCGCCATTCCAGCTGGTTCCACCGAGCGTAACGCCATGGTAAACCGTAACATCATCGCCAATTTCAGCGGTTTCACCAATAACCACACCCATGCCGTGATCAATGAAAAATCGACGACCAATAGTAGCGCCCGGATGGATTTCTACACCTGTAATCCAGCGAGCAATAGTAGATATAAACCTTGCTAACCATTTCCAGTTAGCTAACCACAATTTGTGGCTAACTCGTTGCATCCAAATTGCATGCAGGCCTGGGTAGTTAAAAAAGATTTCGGTATTGCTACGTGCCGCAGGGTCACGGCTGTAAACACTTTTTATATCTTCTTTGATTTGCTCAAACATGATTTACTCTATACGTTCTGAAAATAATAAAACCGGCAATTTGCTAGGGCGTGCGCCTAATTCCAAATTATAACGATACGGGTATTAGTCTTTATTTTTAGTAATAGACGTCATAATACCGCGTAAAATATTAAGTTCATGAGCTTCAGGTCTAGCTCGGTTAAACAAGCGACGTAGCTTTGTCATTACTTGACCAGGGTGCTGCTTTACAATAAAACCCGTCTTTGTCAGAGCTTCTTCTAAATGGGCGTAAAAACCTTCAAGCTGTTCGCTGTTTGGGTACTCAACGTCTAACGATTCAAATTGGCTTTGTTGCTCTTCTAGAAAGTTCATACGTACTTCATAGCTAAGCGTTTGTACCGCCATCGCTAGGTTTAAAGAGCTGTAGTCAGGATTGGCTGGTATATGTACATGGAATTGACACTGCTGTAGTTCTTCATTAGTTAGACCCGAGTTTTCGCGACCAAACACTAATGCAACTTTATGCTGCTTACCTTCAACAACTACTTTTTTACCACATTCACGTGGATCTAACATTGGCCAAGATAGTGTTCTTGATCTTGCGCTTGCGGCTACGGCTAGTCCACAATCAGAAATAGCATCTTTTAACTCGCTAACAATTCTAGCATTCCCCAAAATATCCGTCGCGCCTGCCGCTAAGGCTGAAGCGTGACTATCTGGTTCTTTAACTGGATCAACCAATACAAGATCTGAAAGCCCCATTGTTTTCATTGCGCGAGCTACTGAACCAATATTGCCTGTGTGTGAGGTATTTACGAGTACTATTCTTACGTTATCTAACATTATCTTCGATTCTATATGCAGTTTAGTCTTATGACTGGAATGGGCGGAGTTTATCACAAAGCTTAGGCGAGATTAAAACACTGTCATTATTTTTAAATAACAAAGCCTGAAACTTTATAGTTCTCAGGCTCTTAATATTTCAATTTTTGCTATTAAGTTTAAATATTTGTCTTAACGGGTTAAGAATATGTCTTAAATAATTAAGAATACATCTCAACAAGCTACTGAATTGGAATTAGCACTTCATTTTTACGATACATCGGCAAAGTCATTGGTCCGTTGTAAGCTGCTGTATAAGGCTTACCTGTAACAGTAAAATCATTCTGCTTTAAGTAATCGAGTAAAATATTTGTGTGCTTTTTTACATTGCTGTCGCTTAACGTCCAACTAAAAGTAATAGCGGCGACTTTATAGTTCTTAACTTCTGAGACTTTTACTTTTGGGTTATTCGGTATAGGTGTCGAGTCATAAGTAAAACTGTCAGGCATGACAAAGGACATAACATTAGCCCCACCGGAAGACGCGACGTCACTATTCATAAATACAGGCGCCGTCATCGAAATTTTCATTCCTTCGCCACTCGCCGCATCATTACCCATATAAACAGGCGCTGTCATTGCTATCTCTCGTTGACCTGAATTATCGCCAGCGATGTAATTAAATAAACGTCTGAAAGCACTGTTTCTGCCATCGTCATCCATACTCGTAGAAACCAGAACCATTGACTGATATTCGCGTATTTCTATTTTTGTTTCTGTCTGTTTATCTGTATCGGCTTTCAGCAATTTATAAGGAGCAGACTCTACCCCTGCTTCGCCCACGATAGAACAACCTGCAAGAAGTGTGGTTACAAAAATTGTTATTAGCTTATTCACAATATTTCCTTATTACGAGTTAAGTGACGCTATATAGTTAACTAAACGCTGGTTTATTTACTTAGCTATCTACTTTCTTAGATATCTGTTTAGTTACGTAATAAGTTCGGCTGTGTATCAAACTTTATTATTTTTCTTTTTCACTTTTGGTCTATTTTCGGTCTCACTTTTTGGAAACCAGCCCAGCCAGCCATTGCGCAAACACTAGTTAGGAATGTTCCCCAGCTCCAATCTATGGCCATAATAAATAAAGAAAACCCTTCTAAAATGCTGTAGCTCGTTAAGTTATAAGCACCATAACTTGCTAAACCTAACAGTGCACCATCAATGCCTGCGTAATAAATAGGTTTATCTCTATTCGCTACAACTGCTAATACAAAGGTCACGCCACCATACAAGAAGTAGAAAGCTAACCAAGGCCATATTATGAATTCGGTTCGCATCAGGCCCTGCATCTCTTGCTGGTACCAGTCACCTGATATAAAGGTGAACCAAATTAAGTCGAGTACAGCAAAACAAAGAAAAATGGCTAGCATAGAGACACAAATACTAGATAAAAACTTAATGATGTTGTCGCGCATTTACTTTTACTCCATGTTTAAAAGTGACACGTTTTTTTAATTACTGAGTTCCCGTAACGAGTAAGTCAGTTTATAGGATCAAAAAAAGGCACAATAAATGTGCCTTTTTATTCTTACTTAAATAAGTTAGCGAGCGCAATGCTTGAAGCCTCACTCGCTGCACTCTTTAAATACAATACCGTTCAAATATTAAACCGCTTTTTGAATAATAACTTTTTCAGCTTTATCCGTGTATTGCGTCATCTTGTGGAAGTTCAAGTAACGGTAAGTATCCGCCGCTGTTGTATCAATGTGCTTCGCGTATTCCATGTATTCTGCAACTGTTGGGATTTTACCCATGATTGCACCAGCCGCTGCTAGTTCAGCAGACGTTAGGTATACATTTGCACCTGTACCAAGACGGTTAGGGAAGTTACGAGTAGAAGTAGAAAGTACCGTAGCACCATCTGCAACACGCGCCTGGTTACCCATACATAGTGAACAACCCGGAGTTTCAATACGAACCCCAGCTTTACCATATGTGAAGTAGTAACCTTCTTCTGTTAACTGATCACGGTCCATCTTAGTTGGTGGAGCAACCCAAGTACGAGTTGGTAATACACCGCCAAAGTTAGCCATTAATTTACCAGCTGCACGGAAGTGACCAATGTTAGTCATACAAGAACCAATGAATACTTCGTCGATGTTTGTGCCAGCAACGTCAGATAATAGTTTTGCATCATCTGGGTCATTTGGACAACATACGATTGGCTCGTTAATGTCATTAAGGTCAATTTCTAATACGTGTGCGTATTCTGCGTCAGCGTCCGCTTCCATCAATGATGGATTGTCTAACCACTCTTGCATTGCGTTGATACGACGTTCAATAGTACGTACATCACCGTAACCTTCAGAGATCATCCACTTAAGCATAACGATGTTAGAGTTTAAGTACTCAGCAACCGCTTCTTCGTCCATCTTGATTGAACAACCAGCAGCAGAACGTTCAGCAGATGCATCAGATAATTCAAATGCTTGCTCAACTGTTAAGCCTTTAAGACCTTCAATTTCAAGTACACGACCAGAGAATTCGTTTACTTTACCTGCTTTAGCAACAGTCAGTAGCCCTTCTTTAATACCGTAGTAAGGAATTGCGTGTACTAAGTCACGTAATGTAATACCAGGCTTCATTTCACCTTTAAAGCGAACCAATATTGATTCAGGCATATCAAGAGGCATAACACCTGTTGCCGCAGCAAATGCTACTAGACCAGAACCGGCAGGGAAAGAAATACCAAGAGGGAAACGAGTATGTGAATCACCACCAGTACCAACTGTATCTGGCAACAACATACGGTTTAACCATGAGTGAATTACACCGTCACCTGGACGAAGTGATACACCGCCACGGTTCATGATGAAGTCTGGTAACGTATGATGTGTATTGACGTCAACTGGCTTAGGATAAGCAGATGTGTGACAGAAAGACTGCATAGTTAAATCAGCTTGGAAACCAAGACATGCAAGATCTTTAAGTTCGTCACGAGTCATAGGACCGGTTGTATCTTGAGAACCAACCGTCGTCATCTTAGGCTCACAGTATTGACCAGCGCGAACGCCTTCAACACCACATGCTTTACCAACCATCTTCTGAGCTAGCGTGTAACCTTTTGTAGATTCAGCTGTATCAGTAGGAAGAGCAAAGATGTCTGTTGCGCCAAGACCAAGTACTTCACGAGCACGTGTTGTTAAACCACGACCAATGATTAGTGGAATACGACCACCAGCACGAACTTCATCTAATAACACTTTTGATAATTCAAAAGTAGAGATTACTTCGTCAGTACCGCTACGCTTAACAACGCCTTCATATGGGAAAATGTCGATTACATCGCCCATTTCCATTTTTTGAACGTCTAATTCAATTGGTAGTGCACCTGAGTCTTCCATTGTGTTATAGAAGATTGGGGCAATTTTGCCACCTAGACACACACCACCAGCACGTTTGTTAGGAACATTAGGGATATTATCGCCCATGAACCATAAAACTGAGTTTGTTGCAGACTTACGAGAAGAACCAGTACCAACAACGTCACCAACATAAGCTAGTGGGATATTGTCTTCTTGAAGCTGTTTAATTTGCTCAATTGGACCAATAGTACCTGGTTGATCAGGGTTAATACCTTCACGTTCCATTTTCAACATTGCAGTTGCGTGCAATGGAATATCAGGACGAGACCATGCATCTGGTGCAGGAGAAAGGTCATCTGTATTTGTTTCGCCAGTTACTTTAAATACTTTAACTGTAATTTTTTCAGCAACTTTAGGCTTGTTTAAGAACCATTCAGCATTCGCCCACGATTCCATAACTTCTTTAGCGGTCTCGTTTCCTGCGTCTGCTTTGTCTTTAACGTCAAAAAACGCATCAAACATTAACAATGTCTTTTTAAGGCCTGTTGCAGCTGTTGCTGCTAGGTCTGCATTGTCTAAAAGGTCAATCATTGGCTCGATATTGTAACCACCAAGCATTGTACCTAGTAATTCAGTTGCTTTTTCAGCAGAAAGAATTGGCGAGCTTGCTTCGCTTTTTGCAACAGCAGCTAAAAAGCCTGCTTTAACATAAGCGGCATCATCTACACCTGGAGGTACACGATTTGATAACAAATCTAAAATAAATTCTTCTTCGCCAGCTGGCGGGTTTTTGATTAGCTCTACTAAATCAGCAACTTGCGCTGCATCTAGTGGCTTAGGAACGATACCTTCAGCGGCACGCTCTTCAACGTGTTTACGATATTCTTGAAGCACAATGATGTCCTCTTGTTTTATATAGGTGTCACTTCGCACAAAGTAACTATAGACATGAATGTCAGAAAGCGGCTAATTATAGAGACTGGCGGACCTAAAAGAAATAACCTGAACGATATTTAGCTATATTTTGAATATAAATATTCGTGATGATGTGACAATTAATATTGCCACCTATCTGCAAAAGCATAGGTGGCAGGCTTTTAAGCATAATTTAAGAGTTTATTTACGAATCAACAACTTGTTTAATAATTGAGCTCGTTTGATAAACAATAAAGCAAATACCATTAAAATCATTATTGGTGATGAACTACCACCTGAGCTTTTAGCTGGTGTAGTAGTTGGTGTTGGTGTAACTGGCGTGGTTACCGCTTTCTTGTTAAGGGTAATCGTTGCCTGTTGAGTCACTTCAGCAATACCATCCGTTAAGATTAACGTAATAACCCCAGATGTTGTATTAGACGATGTGTATGTAACATCAATTTCCTGACCAATAATAAAGTTACCTGAGCGACTATCTGTAGTGAAACCTTCTGGTAATTCCCATAAGTAAAATAGCTCACTGTCAACGTCAGTACCTGCAGCCGACAGGGTTATTGTATCGCCTTCTGTAATGCTACTTGGGACATTTAATGCAGTGATTACAGGTGCATCATTCACAGCCGTAATAATTACATTCACACTTGCGGTGGAGGTTTTGTCATTACTATTAGTTACAGAGTAACTGAATGAGTCTGAACCAAAGTAATTGGCATCAGGTGAATAAGTAAATACTCCGCCATTTACCGAAACCGTACCATTTGACGGCTCGCTTTCTAGGGCAAGACTAGAACTATCAATAGTAAAGTCTTGCTCTTCAGTAAACACATTGGTTAAACGGCCTTCATTTCCAACACGTGCAACAACCCCTGCACGATCACCTGTTAAGTCATTATCTAACACACTCACTGTGATTGACCCATCTTCGTCTATGGAAACATTGTCATTGATTGCAAACTCAGAATTAAAATCAACATTGTTAATTGTGAAATCAACGGTAAGTGTAGCCGCGGCAACATATTCAAATGACAGTCCAGACGTTGCAGAAGTAACTGCTGATTGACCAGTACCATTAAACCAATACGAGTAACCCAATGTGCCATCCGGAGACTCTAACCCAACGGTATAAAAGTTAGGTTGTTGAGGAACATCCATATAGTTAAACCAGATGTTGTCTGTGCCTTTTTCAATAATAACTTGGAAAGTAAAAGCAACATCAGCACTTGTTATTCCCCAGTAATCCAGTCCAAACCCTTGGCTTTCACTTACCCAAAGCTGAACCTCATGCCATTGAATGATCAAATATTCAGAGCCGTTCGCCGCATAATCTAGGTAATATAGGCTGCCTCCACCTGTATCCGAAGCGCTTGTATCTGCTAATTCATCTAAATCGAAATCAGTCCAAAACGGCGCTAACACACCTGAAATATCACTTTGTGCTGGTACGTTGCGGTTTGCTGCTAAATTCACCGACGCAGGAAGGTCATTGCCAATGATGATCAAACCATTTTCACTTACTGTAATTTTAGATTGTGCTTCACCGAAATAATGAAACTCAATAGGCAGCTCAAATGTAAATTCATCACAACCACTATTACAAGTCACGATATTTGCATTTAAACCGCTATCACTTAAATCAAGGTTAATCGGCAACTCACTGGAAGTATTAAACTTCGCTGGCTCAAGATTAGAATTAACCACTAAGCTAGAAGACGTTTTTTCAATAGACGTCGCTAATGGTGACTGTACAGAATCAACATCAAATTCCGCGCCACCTAATGCGTCTAACTCTACTTTAAATGTATTGTTTGTAGTGGTATTAGTTGTCTCTAGTCTATAGCTCTCCGAGCCTGTATCACTATTGGTTTTTGTTAGTGTTATTTTGTCGCTACTCTCAATGCCTTGTGAAATTGCTATAGCTTGTGTAATTGTTTGACCTTGTCCATTACTCCAAACTAATTGACCAAAATACCAGCCGGGCGCAGCATCTAGCGGTAACTCAAATTCAACGCTGAAATCAGTTTGCTGATTATCTGCGTCTAGTGTTAATACAAATGGAGCTAAAGAAGCCGAGATGTTTGCGTCAAACATTTCCACTTCACCGGTCCAAGTTTGAGCTTGTGATGACAAAGTGATCAGTTTGTTCGATATTTCACAGAGTATAAAACATTGATTGTTCGCTAAGTTTGGCTTTTCCGCATAGGTTGTAGATGCCATCGCCTTTTCAATGTTTAATCGTCCAGAACCTGTTTCAAACGCGGTAGCAAGCCTTGTATCTGTTGTATCTGTGACCCCGGTATCAACGCTATTAATTAGAATGTTCTTAATTTGCGTAGCAGTTAACTCATCATTGTATTGCTTAAGCAAAGCCGCCGCGCCAGAAACCATTGGCGTTGCCATACTAGTTCCACCTAAATAAACGTAATCTAAACCTGGACTCACTTCATCGTCAGGCGATGCAGCAGATAAGATCAAGTCACCCGGTGCTGACATATCAGGTTTAATAAAACCATCATCACCGTTTGGCCCTAGTGAACTAAAGCCCGAAACTACATCGGCAAGTTCAGCGTCATTTGATGATTCAAACATGCCGTTCATGGAGAAATTTTCTGCGCCGCTGTTACTCAAAAAGTCGAGAATGCGTTGACCATTAACATCACTTACAAATGTGGTTGGTATCGTTATCGAGTCATCCAGTTGCATGCGTATTAGCGCGCCAGGTTCGTTATTCAATACTACCAAAGCTACAGCTCCAGCCTCTTGTGCAAAGCCAGCTTTAGCTGCAAACGTACACGTCCCTCTTTTTACAATGGCAACCTTGTCAGTTACTGAACCTGAAGTCCAAGCGTTACACCCAAGTTGCCCCTCATCTGTTGCTAATACACCAGTCGCATTAAATGTTGTACCATCCACAAAACCATCGCCAGGTAAAGAAACAACACGGTTACTACCGAATTCTAAAATATAACCAGATATAAGGTCCGTGGTAATTGATGCAACGGTAATCCCGGATTCAATACAACCTGGACAGCCAATTGATTTCGGGCCCAGCTCACCTTCATTACCAGCAGCTGATACAACTACAATATTGCTTGCTTCTAATTCTTCAAAAACTGTTTTGTAAATTGAATTATTTGGTGAACCACCAGAGTCAGATCCCCAGCTGTTATTAATAATATGAGCACCGTCTTTGGCCGCATCGTTTAACGCAGCTAACAAACCTGCTGAATCTCCGGTTCCATCTTGTCCCCAAAGTGCTTTGTAAACCATTAAATAAGCACCAGGTGCCACCCCAACTAAGGTCTCGCCCGACTCAGTAACCACCTCTCTACCGGTTGCAATACCCGCAACGTGGGAGCCATGACCGCTCAGTGCTTGCGGTGAATTAAACTCGCCATCGGCTAAATTAGCTTGTTCGTAAAACCTTGCAGTTATTAATTTATTATTACAAAACGAAGGAACTTCAGCACAATAATCATCGGTTGCTTTAGTCGCTGGAGCCTCCATTCCTTCATCTCTAAACATAGGGTTTTCTGGATTAATACCAGAGTCAATGACTGCAATTCTAATTCCTTTTCCTGCCATTGATTGCCCGCCAACTTTATCCCAAGCTTCATAGGCTTTTATAAGAGGCAAAGCACGGTCCAATTTTGCTTGGTAGGTTTCAACTGGGTAAGCCGCTTTAACATTTGGTAAACTTCTTAACTGTTCTAATGACAACTTAGTTTCTAAAGCTATACCGTTAATAACAAAGTCATACTCAGCATATACTTTTGCCGATACATCTTGTTTCGTGACCGAGTATTTAATATTTTGGCGTTGTTTAATTTGAGCAGCTTGTTCCAGCTTTAACGACGGACTAGTTGAATTAACCGAACTTGCGCCTGCCTTGTGATGCTTTAATATCGATTTTTCTTCACGCTGTATTTGAATGAGCGGCGTGCTATTTAACTGAATAATGTATTTATCTTTCTCAACATTACGTTGCTGATGCGACATCACTTTTTGGCCGATCAAACGTTGCTTCAATTCGACTTGGTTAGTTGTTTGACTCGCACTAACTGTAAATACGCTAGATAAGCCTAATAAAGCCACACAACCAATTATTGGCAGGGTACTTTTTATATTCATATTCAAACTCTTAGTTGGTTTTATTGGAACACTAATTCATAACAATGTAGAAAGCACTGATACAAAGCGGCCGGACATAATAGATTCTGATCATCCTATGTCCAATATTAGTTCAAATAACCTACTACAAATTTGTAACTAAGTATGTATTAAATAATTCGTTATACACCTTATGTTTGAGACGCTTTTATTGTGTTATAACAGCAATATTATTTAGTTATTGAAAATACGAGGAATGTCTGTGTCTGAATGGATGACCATATTGCCGCCGTTATTAGCGGTTATTGTAGTACTTTGGAAAAAAGAAGTAATTTTGGCGCTGCTGGTTGCCATTTTTTGCTCTGAATTACTGCTTATTCTTAGCTCACAAGGTTTACAACCTGCACTTACTGAGTTCTCAATAGCTAGCGTAGAGCGTGTAATCGGTGTATTTGGCTCACCCGATAATACACGTATTTTAACCTTCTCGATGTTAGTGGGCGCTTTACTGGGTTTCATGCGCTACTCTGGTGGAGTAACCGCTACCGTTGAATTTCTTATTAAAAAAGGCATCAGTGGCACGGCTCGTCGAGCTAGAATGTTACCCTTTTTAACTGGTATTACTATTTTCATAGAATCCAATCTATCTGTACTAATGTCGGGCATTATCTCAAGAGGATTATTCGACAAATTTAATATGAGTCGAGCAAGACTTGCTTATATTATTGATAGTACCAGCGCACCAATTTGCATACTCATTTTGATGAATGGCTGGGGCGCATATGTATTAGGATTAGTAAGCAGTTACGAACTAGAACAATCTGCAGTTTCAACTCTAATTCAAACTATCCCTCTTAATTTTTATGCTTTAATCACTATCGCCATTGTGTTGTACACCATTATTGCTGACAAAACACACGGACCAATGAAAGAAGCAGAAGCAAATCCTAAAAAAGCATTAGAGACCACTGACATTGAGATAGAAGCCTCTAAACCTCGCTTTATGTTGATCCCTTTATTTACCATGTCAGTCTCTATGGTTGGCTTTATGTTCTGGACTGGAAATGGCAGTTTTACCGATGGTTCTGGTTCTCGCTCAGTGCTTTACGCAACTGCACTGGCGGCATTAGTTGCCTATGCCATGATGATTATGAGCGGCCGCTTTACCCACAAAAAAATGACAGAAATCAGCTTTAAAGGCATGAATGAATTACTGCCGTTAGTTGTAATTGTTTTGTTCTCGTTAGCGTTAGGTGCAAGCTTAAAAGAGCTAGGCACAGGTAAATTTATAGCGGGTATCGTTGCTGGAAACATTCCACTATTTTTAATCCCTGCGCTTATTTTTGTCGCTGGCGGATTAATGTCTTTCTCTACTGGAACATCTTGGGGAACCTTTGCGCTGTTAATCCCAATTGGCATGCCACTTGTTATTGAGCTGGGTTTGCCTGCACCACTAATTTTGTCAGCAATATTGGGCGGTGGCATTTTTGGTGATCACTGTTCACCAATTTCTGATACTACTGCAGTATCTGCCGTTGCCTCAGGCTGTGACTTGCTTGAACACGTAAAAACACAGCTACCTTATGCCCTTACGGCGGGTGGTTTAACCGTTGTATTCTATATTGTTGCCGGTTTAGTTATGTAGTTCAATTAGGGCGCTGACTCTTGCTTAAATCTTATTCTTGCTTAAATAAAGACGTTAGTGCCCATTTGATTTAACAACAATGTTTATGTGCCCTTTGCTGTTTTGACTGGACTCTTGCCCGCTCCCTTTATTAGGCCAAACAGTTGCTTCGCAATACTTTCATATGCCTCACCTTTTATAACTCTGTTTTCCATGCTGTCTTCATGCGAGCCTTCATGCGTGCCAGATTCGAAATAGACGTTATAACTGTACGTCGACATTACTGAATCTACCTGCGCTTTAAAGTACTCCACTTCATAGGGAGCCCTAAGACTGACAAAAATAGTCTGTAAACCAAGTGATTTTGCTTTTTTGAACAGCGCCTTATATCGTGCATTTTTTTGATTAGTCGATATCGTACGCAATTGTCGCCTTTCCGTTTGGTCTACGCCGACCATTTCGTAAGGTGATTGTTTTGGCGATATAGAACCTATCAACAAACCATCAAATTTTGCATCATGACTTAATGAGCCACTTAAAGAACCATTTAAAGAAGTATCTAGTGAACTAATTAGTAAGCTATTTATTGGGTTTTCCAATGAACTATCTAATGGGCTATTTAAAGAACCAGTATTTTTAGACTGTGAGTGAATTAACGCCGCTTCTGATAAGCAGGTTAATTCAACACGTTTTACTTTGGGATTCTTTGCGTTTTTTGCAGCCTGGGCATCATTAATAGCATTTGAAAAAGCCTCGCACTTGCCTGAGTCCGGCATAACCGACAGCAATCGATAAATAGCATTATCTCGATTTTGTTTTGTTTCCTGACGATAAATAGCTAAATGACCATTACCTTTTAATACAGTCAGGCTTTTATCTGAAAGTTGTTGGTGAAGTCCTTTGTTTTCTAGTTGCTGGCCTTTCTCTTTGTTATGCAATTGCTGGTCTTGCGGCTCTTGGACTTTAGTTTTGAGTTTTGATTTAGTCGCTAAAATGGACTGGTACGAAAACCATAATTCTTGTTTATTTATATCGCCCTTCAGTACTTTATCTTTTAGTTTCGTTATTAAATGGGTAAAGGCGTGTATTTGCGATGGACTATCAATCACCATTGGCATTAACGCGACATCAATACCAGCGTTAAAGGTTTCAGTTACCGCTTGTTCTGCAGTGAAGTGTTTAGCAATTGCTCCCATATCCAACGCGTCAGAAATGACTAAGCCTCTAAAGCCATATTCTTTTTTTAACAGTCCCGTGATAATTTTTCTTGATAATGTTGCTGGCCTGGTGATCTGCAAACCCGCTTTTGAGGTGATTTGGCTATTGTCCAATGCTGGAAACTGAATGTGCGCAGACATAATAAAATCCACTGCATTTGTTTCGCTCAAATAACGAAATGGAGGTAGCTCTACTTTTTCCAACTCTTGGCGCGGCGATATCACTGCAGACAAACCTGAATGACTGTCTACTGACGTATTTCCGTGACCTGGGAAATGTTTTGCTGTTGTTAATATATTAGCGTTACGCATGCCTTCAGACATAGCTTGTCCAAGCACACCCACAACCCTTGGGTTGTCGCCAAAAGAACGCACGTTTATCACTGGGTTGTTGGGGTTATTATTAACATCTACATTAGGAGCAAAGTTTAAATTGAAGCCTAACTGGTGAAGTTGCTGGCCAATAGCCTGTCCAACTTCGTTTGCATAGTCAGCTTTATGTGAATGGTAAGTAGCTCCAATCGCCATGTTTCCAGAGAACGCCGCATACTCAGCTCTTGGTAACCGAGCGACACGCCCACCTTCTTGATCAATGCCAATAAACAAGGGCAAACTCGCCTTTGACTGCGACGCAGCCAGTTGAAACTCTTGGTTTAACTGTGTGACTTGTTGGGTGTTTTGAATGTTCTCAGAAAATAAAATAACGCCACCAATGTCAGACTCTTTAATAAAGCGTTTTATTTTCGGATTTAATGCCACTAATGGTTCAGTGCAGTGTTTTTTCTTTTGTTCACAGTAGAACCTAAAGTCCAACATCATTTTTTGCGCTAAAGCCGTTTTGATCCAATCGTTTGAATCAGGCATGGTCTTGAAGCCGTGATGCTTTTCAGTTGCTTCCGCTTCAGTAAATGAACCGCAAAATAGAACAATTACGATGAACAAAAAGATATTTTTAATCTGCACTTTATTTACGTTTCCAGTCTGATGTTTTTTTAGTACATTGTTGTTGCATAACAGGATACCATTTTTATGAACTTTATCATCGGCATAGACGGCGGCGGCACAAAAACCGTCGGACAAATAGTTAACTTATCTAATTCCCAGCGCTTCGACGCCACAACAGGCCCTAGCTCACTTTCTCAAGATGTTGAAAAAGCGTCGGAAACATTATCGCAACTAATCACAGATCTTATTCAACAAGCGAATGCTCAAAACGACAATGTCAGCGTTGCAATCGGCGTGGCTGGCGGAGGAAACTCAAGTTTAGTTCGTAGGTGCCAAGAGCTCATTATTAATGAAACCGGAATATCGCGAATTGTAATAGTAGAAGATTGTGAAACCGCCCTTTTAGGAGCAAAAGGTACTTCCGTTAACAACGATGTTGCGCTAGTTACTCTAGGGACAGGTTCATTTGTTGCAACTTCACTCGACAATAAAAGCAGTTATTCTGGTGGTTGGGGTTTTCCGGTTGGAGATGAAGGCAGCGGTGCAAAACTTGGTTTTTACTTGGTTAATCATTTTCTAAAAATGTGGGATGCCAGCCAAGCTGAAGCCACTGATAAATCTGCACAGAATCAAGACCCTTTATATTCGCAGTTAGTAATAAAACTAGGAGCTAATAAAGATGAAATATTACACCGGTTATCTTCTGCTTCACAAAGTGATTTCTCAAGTTTAGCTCCATTGGCATTCGAGTTTTTTACATCATCAAAACTAGCTAAGGCCGTTTTAAATAAGCATTTACAGGATGTTGTTGAGCTACTGAGTAGTATTAAAAGCCCTGAAATTATATTAACGGGTGGTTTAGCAAGCAATACTCTTGAGCACTTGATAGCGGCGGATCTCATTCCAAACATTACTAAGCGTATTCGCATTATTAAGAGTCCGAGTTTATTAGGCGCGCTTTTAATGGCAGAGAGCATTGACGGCATCGTAAATGATGACGGTGTAGCTGGCAATAATACGCTAGCAAATTCTGTACAAGAATATCGTTCACAAGAGGCAACTACTCAATCTACGCAAAAAAACGATGCCAATTTAACACCTTTAGACAAGCTAGTTTCTGAACAACGAAACCCTGCTTCTACTCATTTAGACATCATGAATAGCCAGCAGATTGTTTCCTTGATGAATGAGCAAGACATGTTAGTGCCGCAGGCAATTGAGACTGTTTCAGCAAGCATTGCAGAAGCGATTGATACAATTACCCATTCATTAAATAACAACGGACGTTTAATTTACATGGGCGCTGGTACCAGTGGCCGTTTAGGCGTGCTTGATGCCGTAGAGTGTCCACCAACATTTAGTACAAATCCCAATACCGTTATTGGTTTATTAGCGGGCGGAGAAGGTGCAATGTTTAAAGCCGTTGAAGGTGCGGAGGATAGCGTTGAACTTGGCCAACAGGACCTTGTGAACTTAAACCTAACTGCAGCGGACGTTGTTGTTGGCATAGCCGCAAGTGGACGCACGCCTTATGTCATTGGTGGTTTAAATTATGCGAAGTCATTAGGTTGTCATACCATCAGCGTCACTTGTAACCCTGTGGCTACCATTAATGACATTGCTGATATTCCTATTGCCGTTAATTTAGGGCCTGAGGTGTTGTCTGGCTCAACGAGACTAAAAGCAGGTAGCGCGCAAAAGATGATCCTAAACATGCTAAGTACTGGCACTATGGTGCAGCTGGGCAAGTGTTATGAAAATCTTATGGTGGACGTAAAAGCGAGTAATCACAAACTCGTAAAAAGAGCCTGCCGTATCATTGAACAAGCCTGCGATGTTTCTTTTGAGTATGCTGAACATTTATTAAATGACGCTCAATACAATGTGAAATTGGCTATTTTAATGCACAAGTCTGGATTAAGTCGTGAACACGCAACGCAACATCTTGCTAATCACAATGGCTTCTTAAGACGCGCCTTGGAAAGTAAGTAAAAGCACAATAATGAATGAATGAATGAATGAGCAACCTAGTACTAAAGGTTCTTATTAAACGTTCTTATTAAAGATTACTTATTAAAGTACTTATTAAAGTACTTAATTAAAAATGGAGTTATTTCGTGACGCATTGGGCACTAATAATTTTTGCTATGTTCTTCTCTATGAACAGCTGGTCCAGTGAAATTAAACCTGGCGAAGCCTTACCTAATGGAACTGCTCCAAATATAACTGCACTTGATAAAGCTGCACGTAATCAAACAACAGTCATACAAGTTGGGGCAGAACAAATTCAAGCTTACCTTCCTTTGCTAAAAGGCAAGCGTGTAGGACTGGTAGCTAATCAAACTTCTGTCGCCTTTCGGGTTGATGACTTTCTAATTATTGATGTTGATGTTGATGTTGATGTTGATGTTGATGTTGATGTTGATGTTGATGTTGATGAGGCAGAAGCTGCACAAAATGGACAAGGCAATCAAGTAACCAACATTCATTTGTTAGATTTATTGCTGGCCCACAAGGTTAATGTCACTCATGTTTTTGCTCCTGAACACGGTGTCAGAGGTGATCATAGTGATGGCGAAATAGTTAAATCTTCCGTCGATACCAAGACTGGTATTCCCTTAGTTTCCATTTATGGAAAAAATAAGCGACCTCCTGCCCAAATAGTTGAGCAACTTGATGTCATTGTTTATGACATTCAGGATGTGGGTGCTCGTTTTTACACTTATATCAATAGCATGTTTTACATGATGCAAGCGGCTCAAGAACAAGGCATTCCTTTTATTGTACTTGATCGACCTAACCCACACCTTCAAAAGGTTGATGGTCCAATGCTTGATCCTGAATTCAGATCCTTTGTTGGGTTACTGCCTGTTCCTATGGTTTACGGGTTAACCGTTGGAGAATTGGCAAAAATGATAGTTGGTGAAAACTGGCTAAACACTATTCAGCCTCTAACGAATAACACCCTGCCAAAACCACTTGCGTTAACAGTCGTTCCCGTTAATCACTACCAACGTACTTCAAGTTATAACTTACCCATTCCACCAAGCCCAAATTTGCCTAACGCAAAGGCTGTAGAGTTGTATCCGTCACTCGTATTATTTGAAGCCACAACCGTAAGTATTGGTCGAGGTACGTCATTGCCCTTTCAACTCATTGGGCATCCTAAAGTATTTATAGGCGACTTTACGTTCACACCGCGCTCCATTGCTGGCGTGTCTAAATACCCTAAGTGGGAAAATACGCAACTCACTGGCACCAATCTTTCATTAGTAAGTGATACAAAGACGGACCCAACGAGCTCAAAGGCGGGTTCAACAAGCTCAAAGATAAGCTTTAGCGACTTACATCAATGGAACCTACTTTTTAAGCTCAAAGCTGATAAGAATAAAGACCTTAACCATCCGCACACTTTTATTGACCGCCCTGCATTTTTTGATAAATTAGCTGGAACCAGCAGCTTTAGAAAAGCCTTACTGCGTGGGGAGTCTATGGAAGCTATTAGAAAAGATTGGGCACCAGGGTTAAATCAGTTTTTGATAGACCGACAACCGTATTTAATTTACCGATAAGCCAAATACTATTTTTTAAAAGCCAACTACAGGGTTTTCAATAACTGAGTGCGACTTAAGGATTACCATGCTAAATATTATTGTATTAACAAATATGGATGTTTCGGCGCACTTTGCTTTAAATTTGTTACTGCCTGCTATTAATAATCACAATGTCCATATTTTCAAATCAAGCAAAATAGGCGGAACAAAAAACCTACCCAAAGAACTGGTTGAGCTAGGTCAGTTTGAGTCTAGGCTATTACAATCATCCGATTTTAAAAGTAGTCCACTTCACTCTGCGACCTTACTCGACAATATCAATACCCCCGAAGGTTTTGAACAAGTATCAAAATTGAAGCCAGATGTAATTTTATCCATTAGGTTTGGCAAAATATTAAAGAGCCCAATCATAAAATTACCAAAGTTTGGTGTGCTCAACTTGCATTCAGGCTTGTTACCCGAGTTTAAAGGCGTAATGGCGACGTTTTGGGGAATGTTAAATACAAATGAAAAACAAGTAGAGTCAAAAGTGGGTCTTAAAAATGACCTTATCGGCGCTACCATTCACAGTATTGACGACGCCTCTATTGATACAGGAAAAATCATTAGTCGAATACCAGTCGAGATAGAGCGTTCAAGGTCATATTGGTGGAATGTTTTAAACGTATATACGTACAGTGTGCCTGAGTTAGTGAAGGCTGTACAAAGCATTGAAGACGGTAGAAAACTTAATGGTAGTCCTCAAAAGGATGAGGGAGACTACTTTAGTTATCCAACTGAAGAAAGCATGTTGGCCTTCCATAAAAAAGGGTTCAAACTTTTTGAACCCTCTGATCTTAGTGACTTTCTAAACGAAACACTTAGCTGATAATCAATAAAACATGAGGCGCCACAACCAGCTGCTATTCAAATAATCTTCACAACCTCTTAATTGTGTTGCGTAGCGCTTAGCTCGACTATCAACTTTATTTGCTACACGAACTAACCAAGCTTTTTTCCTGTAGGTTTTGCGCTTGTATCCACCCCAGCCTTCGTGATAATTCAAATATTGGTTTTTCGCATCCCATTTAGACACTTTATTCAACCGATTAGTTTTAGCGGTATACCAGCCCATAAAATCAATGGCATCTTCAAAGTCAGAGCGACTACTCCATGAGTTTCCTGACTCTTTAACGTACTCATCCCATGTTACGGTTTTAGCCTGAGAATAACCATAGGCAGAGCTAGCTCGACCAATTGGTATAAAGCCTAAAAAATATTCCATAGGCGGTGCTGCGTCAGCTTTAAAAGAGCTCTCTTGATACATCATTGCCATAACAACATGAATAGGCGTTCCCCACCTATCATTCATATCGTTTGCGTCATCCCACCAGTCTTCTCTTTCTTTAAATATTTCGCATACATTTGAGATATTTTTAGGTTGAGGGGTAACACAACCGCTAATTAATATTGTTAAAATTAAAATAATGACACTTTTTTTCATTTTAATTGAACTTTCCTGCTGAAACCTGTCAAACGTTACAGTAACAGATTTTTCCCTGAATTTTGTTGTTGTTTGACGAGTAAATTATTATTTGCTCGTTTTTTTTTGCCTGCTATTTAGTAACGCTAAAATCGAAGTTGATAAAATAATATGAATTAAATAGCAAGTTTAATAGCTCTTTAAATCATGAGGTTATGAATATAATTAAATTAAATTGGAATTAATTGAAGATTCTGAGAACTTTTTTGTTTAAAGGTGTCTAACATAGTGAAAGCAGTTTTTTTCATTCCCTGGAAGTTGTTGTTATTTTAGCGAGCATATCCTTTTGCTCGCTTTTTTTTGTCTTAAATTTGAGAACTGCCCCTAAACCTTAACAGCAAAATACTTTTCTAAGAATTCGTCAAATGACACTTTGTCATTCGCTTCAATTTCTTTTCGCGTTTTAATTGAATCTATCCCTTCAGCCAATAACAAATCAGGCGTAAAAATACTTGGGCTATGCTCCGCGTG